>OBWZ01000255.1_pt1 | contig 24716 bp, 20 predicted proteins | sample 1476561 | NCBI WGS metagenome assembly OBWZ01 (sample SAMEA2580138, study PRJEB22360) | human gut metagenome | biome: human gut; feature: human-associated habitat; material: faeces | place: Denmark | collected 2008/2010 | reverse complement strand
CTCTGCCTGTTGTGTCTTGGTGCGGGGCGGCTGGCTCGGTAAAAGCACTTCGGGGTTCTGTCACCGGCTTTGTAGGGGTGTCGCGGGGAGGAGGATTTTGCCTCCTGCCCAAAGAGTTAGAAAAGACTCCAGTCTTTTCTAACTCTTACGCCCACCTAGCCTAATCGGCATAAATCCTCCTCCCCGCTTTCGCTACTTAACGTGTCCCTCCCACATCTTTTACCGGCCGCGGCTCGTGTGCTTTGGAAATCCTCTAGGCAGAAGCCTGTTTCTTTGCGTAGCGGTAGCCCCAAAGCGCTATAGCGACGAAGATAACCAGCCCGACCAGGGAGGACGTTCCTGACCAGGAATCAGGTACTATTGCCAGCGGCTCTCCGCTGCCAGTGCCTCCCACAATCGCAGCGTAAACCACGCCCCACAGGCTTTCCCCTACTATTAACCCGGTGGCGAGCAAAGTTCCCATTCGGGAAGCCGCCTCCGGATTCTTTCGAGTCTTAGCCCAGCGGTTAAAGAGAACTCCGCAGGTAGCGCCAACCGGAATCAAGATGGTGAGGGTGATAGGCAGATACATTCCCATCCCCACTGCGATTGGAGGCAGCGAGTAACGAGATGTGGTGTGCTTTAGAATCTCGTCTATTAAGATGATGGCCACCCCGATCAATGCTCCAAGACCCAGCAGACTCCAGTCAATATCGCCTCCAAAGACCCCTTTGGTAAGTTCAGCAATCAGAGACGCTTGCGGAGCAGCCAGCGCATTCTTGCCCGCACCAGGGGCTCCTTGAAATCCGAAAGCCGTGTTCATCAGCTGTAACACCGGTGGAATTATTAAAGAGCCGAAACCTACCCCTATTATCAGCGCCACCTGCTGTTTCCAAGGGGTAGAGTTCACCAATTGACCGGTTTTAAGGTCTTGTAAGTTGTCGTTAGAAATAGTGGCAATACCAAATATGATTGCCGCCGTGAACAGGGTGTACGCGACAAGGGTCTTAGGGTCGGCACCGGCCGGAGTCGCTAGTTTAATTACCAGAGCCGTCAGAATTGCTACCAAGATTCCCACCCCAGAAACCGGGCTGTTTGACGAACCTATCAGCCCCGCCATATATCCGCAGACGCTGGCAACTGCGAGCCCAAGTGCCAAAATGAACACGATTGACAAGAAAATTAGTCCACCCGTGTGATGCTCTAAGGAACTGCCCCGCAAAAATAGCCACAATAGAACCCCGATAGGAATCATTAAAGCTAAGGTGATACCGATAACCCAAGACGCTGGCAGGTCTCGTTCTTGTGGGGGGACAGTGAATCCACCTTTACGTTTACGAGACGCACTAATGGATTCGCGCATTCCTTGAAAAATCGGTCCAATAATTTTTAGGAACGTCCAAATCGCAGCGATAGCGATGGTGCCAGCGCCTACGAAACGTACATCGGAAGCAAAAATTCCTTGCACGCCCTCGGCAATATCCCCGCTGCCGAGCTGACCAGAAGAGAAGTAAGGAAGCAGCACCCCATAGCTGATTAGCATGCCGCAAATCATGGCGATACCGACACCCAGACCTACCAAATGTCCAATCCCGATAAGCGCTAATGACAGGCTAGTTCCCACCATAGTGCCACCCGCTCCCACTTTAAACGCGGTGGTGACAGAGGAAAGCGCGACTTTAAGATTAGTAAGCAAACTGAAAAATGCGGAAGAAATAGCTCCCCAAACGATCACGTGCAGACCCCGGCGGTTGTCGGCGGCGCCTTCGCTAGTGTCCCCAACTTTTAGGACTTCCGCCGCCGCTACGCCCTCGGGAAAAGAAAGGTCAGAACCGGTTACGAGGGCGCGCCGCAAGGGAATAGAATAGGTAACCCCCAAAATCCCTCCCAGGGCGCATAAGAGGGCGGTAGTCCAATAGGGGAAGCCGGTCCACCAGCCGACCATGATTAGGCCAGGTAGCACAAAAATGATTGCCGACAAGGTTCCGGCTGCCGAAGCAATGGTCTGTACGATGTTGTTTTCTTGCACGGTATGATCTTTGAAATACCGCAAGATTGCCATGGAAATAACGGCCGCCGGAATTGAGGTGGCAAAAGTCAGCCCCACTTTTAACCCTAAATAAACATTTGCGGCTGTGAAGATTAAGGTGATGATTCCCCCGATAATCACTCCGCGAATAGTTAGTTCTTTTACTGCTGTTTTCGATTCAGTTGTCATCGTAGGCCGATCTCCTTGGTCACATACGCCAAGTTCAGGATACGACCTGACGGGAGATTTAAAAAACGGGGTTAATACCTGACTTACGTGTATAAAATCGTTGTTTTTGTGGTTTGATCAGGGGGTATGATGCTTTGAATATGCTTTGAGAGGCAGCGTGCAAATCAAGTTAGTTGTAAAACAAAAAGGAGGTTATAAACGAAACATCCACTAGCGGGTAAAGATGGAGAAAAAAATTAGTAAAACATACTTTTGTGGTGAGCTGGTCGCAGTATAGTGGCAGATAGCCGCCAAAGCCCGGGCGATTCCCCTCTCGGATAATCACCTAAGCTATGACGGGATAATAATGTCTTTTCTTATAAGGGGGAGGGAATGATCCACCCGATACTTATGCCCAATGAGGTAACTACCTTGATTGAGCCCAAGTTTTACGACTATTTCCCAATTATTGTTTACTTCGCGTTTGTAGTGGCCGTTGGGTTCATGATGAAGCGAAAGGCCAGTTCATCTGATGAATTCTTGACTGGTGGGCGTTCGTTACCAGCCTGGGTGACTGGTCTGGCTTTCGTGTCTGCCAACTTGGGCGCAGTTGAGATTATGGGAATGAGTGCTAACGGTGCACAATATGGTCTGCCCACGTTCCATTATTTTTGGCTGGGCGCGATCCCGGCAATGCTGTTCCTAGGTATTGTGATGATGCCGTTCTATTACGGTTCGAAAGTCCGCTCGGTTCCCGAGTTTATGCTTAAGCGCTACGGAACTGCCGCCCATCTAATCAACGGGCTTTCCTTCGCCCTCGCGCAGCTGTTAATCGCCGGGGTAAACCTATATCTGCTAGGTAAAATCGTTAACGGAATGCTGGGAATCCCGCTATGGATTTCCCTGATTATTGCTGCGCTAATCGTGCTGACCTATATCAGCATCGGCGGTCTGGCGGCCGCCATTTACAACGAAGTTTTGCAGTTCTTCGTGATTGTCGCCGCGCTACTGCCGGTAACTTTGATTGGCTTGTACCGTGTGGGTGGCTATCGAGGATTAACCGATAAAATAACCAAATGGGCAAATGAGGCCTCCAATCCGGTCTATCAAGATCCGAATAACCAGCTGCATTCATGGCCGGGCACCCTATTGTCGGGCTTCAACTCGCCCGCAATGTCAGTATTTGGCTTGGTTATGGGGTTAGGGTTTGTTTTGGCTTTCGGTTATTGGACCACAAACTTCGTGGAAGTCCAGCGGGCGATGGCTTCAGATTCGATTTCTGCCGCCCAAAAGACTCCGATTATTGGAACCTTCGTGAAAATGTTTATTCCGTTCCTGGTGATCATCCCGGGTATGGTAGCTGGGGTATTGATTCCGGAAATTGTAAAGCTCAAGGGCGGTTCAAAGTTCATGGGGGTAGGCGAGGAAGCACTCGCGAACCTATCCTCTCACGTCCCGGCGGGTTATGAAGTCAGCTACAACGATGCCATGCTGCTCATGATGCGGGATTTGCTACCTAATGGTTTGCTTGGTTTGGCGATTGCCGGTTTGCTGGCTTCCTTTATGGCAGGGATGGCAGCGAACGTATCTGCTTTTAACACGGTGTTTACGGTTGATATTTATGAGGCCTATTTCAAACCGAATGAATCCGATGAGCACTACCTGAAGGTAGGACGCAACGCCACTATTGTGGCGTGTACAGTTGCGGTGTTTACTGCGTTGATTGCCTCCTTGTACCCGAATATTATGGACTTGCTGCAGCAGTTGTTCTCGATGTTTAACGCGCCGCTGTTTGCCTGTTTTATTATCGGTATGCTCTGGAAACGGGCAACCCCCTCGGGAGGCTGGACCGGTTTGTTGTTTGGTACTTTAGCCGCGTTATTGGTTAACGTCTTGTGCTGGAACAAGATCTTAGAGCTGCCCGGCCAAGGCCAAGCGTTCATTGCTGCGGGCGCGGCCTTTGTAGTCGGCGTGCTGGTAAACGTGGTGGTTTCCCTGTTTACCAAACCCAAGGATTATGCAGAGTTGGAGGGCTTCGTTTGGTCGCTTACTCCTAAAGAACGCCGTGTTGACCCGAACTTACATAAGTTGCCGGTAATGCGCCGTCCTATTCCACTCGCGATAGTAGCCGGTGTGCTGGTGATCGCCTTGAATACGTTTTTCCACTAGGGGAGGTAAGACAAATGAAGCAAAAGAAGATCCACCTTTACGATATTCGAGTTGTTTGTGGCCTGGTGCTGGGGATTATCGGATTGTTCCTGATTGTGTGCGGTCTGGTAATTGAGCCGGCTACCGTTCCGGACTATGTGGAAAATAATCTAGAAGGAATAAATAACACCCCGATTAATGCCAATATGTATTCCGGCGTAGGGCTACTGATTACTGCTCTGGTGTTCCTGGCCTGGACTTGGTTTAATCCCAGTGCCGGTATGGGGAATCCGGATGAGGACACTAAACCCGCCCACGAGAACGTTACTTCGGGGGATCCGCGCTAGTAATCAGTTTGTTTACCCCTTCCAAGAGCGAGCACGCAATGTAGGCATAGAGCATGGTTGCGTGCTCGCTCTTTGAAAACGGTGAAAAGTCGGGCGGTAATATTGTTGCGGGGTCTGTCATGGCTGATTGGCCAACGGTAGCTAAAGGAACTAGATGATGCAGGATTTACAAGTTGCGCAGGTGCGTCGGGCGGTTGAAAACTTTCGGGTTAAAGGTGATTTCCTTACCGCTACCCCTTACGGTTCGGGACACATCAACGAGACTTTATTGGCCAAATGTCGCCTGGAAGACGGCAGCGAACTGCCACTGACTTTGCAGCGTATTAATACTGATATTTTTACTAATCCCGTGCAGTTAATGGAAAACGTTGCGGCAGTTACCGAGTTCTTACGGGAACGTATCCAACAGGAGGGGGGCAATCCAGATCGGGAGACGCTGCGAATAATCCGCACATTTGACGGATACCCTTGTTACCACGATCCGGATGGGAACTGGTGGCGGATGTACAGCTATATTGACAATGCTTTCACCCTAGATTTGATTGAGGATCCGCAAGATTTTTATCAGTCTGGTTTAGCTTTCGGCAGTTTTCAGCGTCGCCTGGCGGATTTCCCAGCAGATTCTTTACATGAAGTGATTCCGCGCTTCCATGACACTGTTGACCGCTTCGCTCAGTTTGAGCAGGCGATAGCTCTTGATCCTTTAGGGCGCGCCAACCAAGTTGGGGAAGATATTGACTTTTATCGCCGATACGAACATTTGGCGCACGCATTTGCTGATCTACAAAAAGCAGGAAAGCTACCTTTGCGGGTAACCCATAATGATACCAAGCTAAACAATGTACTAATTGATGCGGACACCGGTAAAGCAATCGCGGTTATTGATTTGGATACCGTGATGCCAGGACTGGCGATAAATGATTTCGGGGATTCGATTCGTTTCGGAGCTTCTACTGGTGCGGAGGACGAGACTGACCTTACTAGAGTGTCGTGTTCTATGGAGCTGTTTACCGCGTTTACTAAAGGGTTCTTAGAGGGCGTACAAGGAAGGTTAACTGATTTAGAGATTGAGTTGCTTCCTCTGGGTGCCCAGGTGATGACCTATGAATGCGGAATGCGGTTTTTGACTGATTATCTGCTGGGGGATAAATACTTTAAGATTCACCGCCCAGAACACAATTTGGATCGATCTCGTACCCAGGCCAAACTGGTTCGTGATATGGAAAGTAAATTCTCGATGATGCAACAGATAGTTGCGGAAAACGCCGCCTAGATTACCTGGGTGGTTCAGACTGTTTGGTTAACGGAAGGCTGTAAACAACCTGGTTGCCAGATACAGTAATGGTTCTACCTATAGATACAGAGAGGCGCATGATGAAGGCGGTAGCGGGCAGGGATTACTATGTCTCTGATAGTTGCGGAAATGATAATAACTCAGGAACCAGTTGTGAACAGCCATTTAAATCCTTGGCGAAAATAAACGATATTAAACTCCAGCCGGGCGATAGGGTTTTGTTGAAACGAGGAGACACCTGGAACGGTCAGGCTCTCCGTATTAAGAGTGGTTCTGCCGGATCTGCACAGGCACCTATTGAAATCAAACCTTATGGTGAGGGGAACGCGCGTCCAGTAATTAACGCTAACGGGCAGGGACGGTGGTACCAGGATTATCACGCCAGTATTGAGCTGCATCGCAATAAAGCAGAAATCTCTAGTGCGGTACTCCTCAAAGATGTTAATTATTTGGAGATTTCTGGTTTGGAAGTGACCAATGACCGGGAAATGAATCCCGATGCTGATCCGAAAGAGTTTAACGACGGTTTAGCACTGGATCGTACGGGAATAGCCGGCATTGCCGAGGATGGGCCTATGCGGCACATTGTGGTCTCGGATATGTATGTTCACGATGTCGACGGCAATATCTACGATAAACACCTGGCTAATGGCGGTATTTATTTCATTGCTCACTATCCCCAATCGGGAAAACCGGCGACTGCAGAAGAGGAAATTGCGCGTTTTGATGATTTGCAGATACTGAATAACCGGGTAGAAGATGTTAGTCGTTGGGGGATAGCTGCAGGTTACACTGCCTATCAAAATCTAATTGATCAACCGCAAGATGGCCCAATTCCCGATGAGGTTATCGCAAAATATGGTTCTAGTCGGGTAGTGATTCGCGGCAATTATGTTAGGGACGCAGGTGGAGATGCGATCACTACTATGTATTGCGATCGCCCTTTGATTGAATACAACGTTTCTGAGGGAGCCGCCAAGTTCATTAACGACTCCGACTATTTATATCCCTACAATATCGAGGGACCGCAGGAGTCTGACTGGGGTCGGGTAGCCGCCGCGATCTGGCCTTGGCGCTGTAAGAATGCGATTTTTCAATACAATGAGGCCTACAATACCCGCAACGCATATAACGGGAATGGAGATGGCCAACCCTGGGATGCTGACTATGGTGACGGAACCATCTACCAGTACAACTATTCCTATGGCAATAGCGGTGCCACCATTATGTTTTGTGAAAAAGGTTCCCTGCATAACGTATTTCGCTACAACATTGCCCATAGTGACGGGCGTGGGGCTTTAGATTTATCGGGACAAATTGATGCCCATGTTTATAACAATACTTTCATCCTCGCCAGTGGTTCTAGCGTGATTACCAGGGGAGATGCGCCGGCAATAATAGAAAATAATATCTTCTATAAGCCGGACGGGGTTACACAGGTAACTGAGAACTGGGAGGCAGGAAACCAGACCTATGACTACAACTTGTACTATAACTTTTCTTCATTGCCTGAAGATCTACATAAACAAGAAGTCGCCGCGGGGGCTGCGTTATTGCGCGATGACTCGGCAGTGCCTATCGCAGCTGACCGGAAGGCGCGCCCTCATGATGGAGCTATTGGCAGTACTGTTTTTGATGGTTTCAAGCCGGCTGCTGATTCTGCAGCTATCCACGCGGGGAAACCGATTATAGATGCCAACGGCAGCCCGGTAGAAAAGGACTTCTTAGGTAACCCTGTTGCGGGTCGTCCCACAATCGGTGCCATTGAGGCTGTTAGTAACAAGTAAACACGCTGATAGTGGCTTGTTGGTAGTGAATGCCTGGAGTCGATAATCCTTATCTGATTAGCGGATCGACAGAAGGAAATGTTGGTAACGCGCCAGTTAACCCCTAGGGTGACGCGAAGGCGCATCCAAATTTTTTTCTACAAATACCCTTGCGAGAGTGGAGGAGGTGTGTTAACTTTATTTTACGCAAACGTTTGCGTAACGATTTAAGAATCGCTCTAAGGAGACAAAGATGTCGCGAAAAATCATCCTGGACTGCGATCCCGGGCATGACGATGCCATTGCCATGCTGCTTGCTCATGCTAGTCCCGAGATTGAACTATTGGCGGTTACCACCGTTGGAGGAAACCAGACCCTGGCGAAGGTTACCAACAACGCCCAGCGTATAGCCACTGTTTATGGTATGCAGGGGGTGCCGATCGCCTCCGGTTGTGATCGCCCGTTGGTTCGTAAGCCCGAAGTGGCCCCCGGGCAACACGGAGAATCCGGCTTGGATGGGGTGGAACTGCCCGAGCCGCAGCCACTCGTTAATCAGCATGCGGTAGACCTGATCATTGACACTATTATGAGTCACGAGCCAGGAGAAATTACCCTGGTACCTACTGGACCCCTCACCAATATTGCGATGGCAGTGCGCAAAGAGCCGCGCATTGTAGAACGGGTGCGAGAAGTCGTACTTATGGGTGGTGGTTACCACGTAGGCAATTGGTCGGCGGTCGCCGAATTTAATATCAAAGTCGATCCCGAGGCGGCGCATATCGTGTTCAATGAGCCTTGGGAAGTGGTGATGGTGGGATTAGATCTAACCCACCAGGCACTCGCTACCGATGAAATTACCACGAAGATCCAAAAACTTGGTGGCCCGGTTGCCCAGTTCGTGCTGGATCTGTTCGTATTCTTCCGCAAGGCATATCAAGACTCGCAAGGCTTTGACTTCCCACCGGTACACGATCCCTGCACCGTGGCCTATTTAATCGACCCCTCGATCGTGAAAACCGTGAGAGTGCCCATCAATATTGAGTTGCGTGGAGAGCTAACCGTGGGAATGACTGTTGCCGACTTTAGGGAACCGGCAGGGGAAGGATGCCATACTAAGGCAGCCACTGACCTTGATTTCGAACGTTTCTGGGAGCTAGTTATCGACTCCATTGACCGGATCCAGAAAGGGGACTGCTAATGACAAAAGTACGTTCCATAGGCGCGGTGATGACCGCGCTGTTAGTAGCCTGTTTTGCGTTTCAGCTAAACGCGTCTATGCTTTCACCTGCCCTGGTGCTGATGGAAAAAGAACTTCACACCACCGCGGCGATGATTGGCTTAACTCAGACCGTGTTCTTTACGGCGGCTGCTCTTTTCAGCCTGTTCTTACCGCGACTCGGAGATATGATCGGTCGGCGCAAACTGTTGACCGCTATGATGGTGCTCACTGCTATAGGGTGTGTAATCTCTGCCCTAGCAGGAGTTACCGGTTCAGTTGCGCTGCTGTTCATTGGCCGCACTATCCAAGGTGTTGCCGGGCCGACAGTCCCCCTATGTTTGATCATGCTACGGGTTGCTGTACCTGATCCGAAACGCTACGGCACCCTCATGGGGATTATTACCGCAGTTAACGGGGGTATCGCCGGAATAGATGCCATTGCAGGAGGCTGGCTGGCTAAGAATTTCGGATTTGCCTCAGTGTTTTGGACGATGGCAGTGATTGCAGCGATCGCCGCAGTGGCAGTACGCTCGCTAACCGATGAATCAACAGTGGACAGTCCGCAGCCAATGGATTGGCTGGGCACGCTTTACCTGGTGGTGGCAGTAGGTGCCGCCTTAACCGCCATTAACGAGATCGCTAAACTAAAAGCGGCAAACTGGCTGCTAGTTATCATCCTCGTGCTTGCCAGCGCCCTATGTTTCTTGCTGTTCTGGCGTCAAGAAGGCAAAACCGAACATCCGCTGGTTACCCGTCACTATCTGCGGTCGCGCAGTACTTGGGCTTTGTTGCTGACTACCATACTTACCATGACCGGTATCTTCGCGATTATGAACGGAATCGTGCCCTCTATTGCCCAAGATGCTAAGTTCGGCGCAGCGCTGGGTGCCGACGTGGTCTCGTTTTGGACGCTCACTCCCTATGCAATCGCTGGCCTAGTGATGGGGCCGGTAGCGGGTACCCTCGCGGGACGCTTCGGATATCGCAAAGTATTACGGTACGGGCTTATTGGTTCTCTGATCTCCCTAGCGATTTTGGCGCTCACTATGAATGGCGCTGCCGCCTGGGTGCTGCTAGTAGTATCTATACTTGCTGGTCTAGCCTATGCTGGTACCGCAAATATTATGCTTAACGGTCTTGGAATTGTACTATCACCCTCCGATAATCCTGGTTACCTTCCCGGACTTAACGCGGGAGCTTTCAACCTGGGTGCGGGTATTTCCTTCGCAGTGCTCTATGCGGTGATGACCTCATTAGGAGGAGGCTACGGAGGGCATTTAGGCGCTATTATTGCGGGTGGCATCCTTCTGGTTTTGGCTCTCGGATCATCCTTCCTAATCCCGCAGCCAACTGGCCAGGACGAAATAGCCAGTTAGCACGCAGTTTGATGTCTAACGAGGGAACGCTATGACTACTATTAGACAAATCGCCGAACAACTAGGTGTCAATGTCTCAACGGTCTCGCGTTCCCTCAACGATTCCCCCACTATCCCAGATAGTACTAAGCAGCGGGTACGCGAGATAGCTGACCAACTTGGCTATCGTAAAGATATGAGAGCAGCGTCAATGCGTGCCGGTAAGAGCCTGCTCATCGGGGTGGTAGTGGGGGATATCGTTAACCCTTTTTTTGCCGAACTAGCTGATCGCATTGAACGCCAAACCCGAGCCAAGGGCTACCAAATCATGCTTGGTAATGGCGGAGAAGAACCGGGGGCTCAAGAAAAAATAGTGGAAACTATGCTGTCGCAAAATATCGATGGCTTGTTGTTAACTCCTGCTGGAAGACCGACCTCGAAGATGCTTTCCCACATTAAGGAAGTGCCTACTGTGGCGGTTGACCGTAAGATTACCGGAGCCGAGATCGACAGTGTCGGCTGCGATTTCAGTCAAGCAGTTACGCAGTTAGCTGCACATTTTGCGGCGAATGGTTACCAATCAGTGGCAGTGCTGTCAGGTCCAGAATCCACCAGTACCGGGGATAGTCGGCACCGGATGCTGTGCGCAGCGCTCGCGGAAGCCGGTATCTCCAGAGTGCAAGCATATTCGAGCCCATTCCAAGAGACCGGAGGAGACGCGGCGATAAAGCAGGTGCTAGCAAAAGGGACACCGGATGCCCTGGTATGTGCCTCTGGGGTTATTGCCTTGGGAGCGATGCTAGGACTAAAAGCGTGCCAAATTCGTCCCGGACTAGATATCGGGATCGCCACGTTTGACCGTCTGCACTGGTTAGAGGCGATGACACCTTCCGTGACCATGATTGATACTGACATTTCCAAGATGGCTGACCTGGCAGTGAATCTGCTGCTGAAAAGAATAGCTGGTAGAGGCGGTAAACCAGTAGAAAAAAACACTACCGCGAAACTACTGCTGCGGGAATCAACTCCAAAGCTACCAAACTAACTATTACTAAGAAGTTGGGGAGAGGACATGACAAACTCGAACGATATAGTGGCTACCGCCCAGAAGGTGTTGTCATCTATCGGGGCACCAGTGACGGTGATGGGGTCGATAAATGCTGATTTGACGGTGGAAACTGAGCGGCTTCCTCGGCCAGGTGAAACCGTGATCGGCGGGCCGGTAGTTACTCTCCCGGGAGGAAAATCTGCTAATCAGGCAGTAACTTGCTCTCTTTTAGGGGCAAAAACCAAGCTGATAGGGGCGTTAGGTAACGATAGCCACGGTGACCTCCTGCTGGATTCTCTAAACAAGGCGGGAGTAGACACAGCTGGGATTCGGCGCTGCCAGGAGCCATCCGGATCCACCATGATCACTGTGGACGCGGCGGGAGAAAACACTATTGTTTACTCAGCCGGCGCGAATGCACTGGTAAATGCAGATTTCGTGCGGGAAGAAAGTCAGATAATTACTTCGGCGAAAATCCTGGGCTTATGTTTGGAAGCTCCGCTGGATGCGGTGGAGGAAGCAGCAAGAATAGCCCGCGACGCCGGGGTACAGGTGGTGCTGAACTTCTCGCCCATCACCCAGGTGCCGGAATCGTTGCTGAAACTGGTTGATGTGCTGATTGTTAATCAGCATGAACTGGCGGTACTGGGAGGCCAAGAAATTGACGTGACTAACCTGGACGAGCTGCGTAAAGCGGTTGCCGACCTCGGGTTCGAACAGGTAGTTCTAACTTTAGGTGGTAGTGGGTCTTTGGTGCTAGATTCCGGCGAAGTAACCCGGATCCCTATTTTTGAGGTCGACACTGTAGATACCACCGGAGCCGGGGATTCCTTTATGGGCTCTCTGCTGAGCGCGTTGGCTGCAGGATGTTCACTTTCTGAGGGCGCCTGTCTGGCGGCGGCAGTTTCTTCACTGGCAACCGCCAGAATGGGTGCACAATCCTCTTATAGGAGCGCCAGTGAAGTTCGTGATTTCTTGGCACAACAGGCAGGATGAGCCGCCGATATTTCGCAACGAGATGGTTTCTTTAATCGCGCAACCTGGACGCTAGGAAAACAATATTTGCGCCGGCTAGAGAGGTTTTAGTTATAGCTGTGGGGTCGGATTGTAACTAAGGTAAGCCCCACTTTCCTTCATGAGTGTCGCCGCTCGATCCGGTGATGGTGAGCGCCGAGAACTAAGCGCCGCTAGGTAGCTACTTCATCTCGGCGCGTCCCTCTTATCCGTTGTTTCCGAAGACTTTCTGAGGGCAACGATATAGTTTTCCTATGGCTCGCCTTCCCTTAGAGGCATTGCTTTGCTTTCCGAGGGCGAAGCTTTTCCTGCCTCTTTTACCTAGTCCCTTGCTGTCCAAAATCTTTTGTACTGCTAAGGTGACCGTGAAGTTACAAAGAATGCCGAGAGGCAAAATGCGCAGATAAACGGAGGTGCCCAATGAGTCTGGCGGGCGAAAGATTACTAGGCAAATCTTCCGATTCACGGCAGCGAGATGAGCATACCGATGAAAGCGTAAAGACGGCCTCCAAGCTTAATTGGTTGCGTGCCGGGGTTCTGGGAGCTAATGACGGTATCGTTTCAACCGCCGGCGTAGTATTCGGGGTGGCAGCTGCTGACCCGCAGAACAATATCGCGATCTTTACCGCTGGGATGGCGGCCGTGGTCGCGGGGGCTATTTCCATGGCGGCCGGCGAATATGTTTCCGTATCTACCCAGAAAGATACGGAGCAGGCGCTGGTTCATAAAGAAAAGACGCGGTTGAAGAAAGATCCCGAGGCCGAGTTTGAAGGACTGATTAAGGTTTACGAAGCCAAAGGGTTATCTGCTGAAACTGCCCGGAAAGTAGCTAAAGAATACTCTGCGATTGATCCGGTAGCGGCGCAGGTAGAGGCGCGTTACTCAATTGATTCGGAAGAATTTGTTAATCCCTGGAACGCTGCTTTTTCTTCTGCGATTTCCTTTGTCTTAGGCGCAGTGCTGCCGATGCTGGCCATTCTGCTGTTCCCGCCGGCCTCCAAGTTTATCGCCACCTTCATCTTGACTTTAGTGGCGCTAGGTTTAGCGGGATACACCTCCGCTTGGCTCTCAGAAGCTCCCCGAGGACGTGCCGTCATCCGGGTGATTATCGGAGGCGCCCTCGCCATGCTGATTACCGGCGCAGTCGGCCACTTGGTGGGGCTGTCGCTGTAATAGCCTGCAACTGGAGCGGATAATCGGGAAGGTTTGCGCTCGATATAGTCGAATATACCCCCCGCTTACGCGGGGAATACGCTAGGGAAATGGACGGCGAAATACAAGAAATGGAATTACCTCCGCTTGCGCGGAGAATACTGCATTTTCGCAGCGCCGCCTTTGAAAACGTCGGAATTACCCCCGCTCGCGCGGGGAATACTCGGCGGTTTGGTCTAGTACCCATTGGATACGGGAATTACCCCCGCTCGCGCGGGGAATACGCATCCGCAAGCGCTTTCTGCTGTAAGAACTCGGAATTACCCCCGCTCGCGCGGGGAATACTAGCACGGGGAACGGCTAGGTCTAGTTCTACCAGAATTACCCCCGCTCGCGCGGGGAATACTGAACGGGTTACCCCCATCACCTGCAGTTTTAGGAATTACCCCCGCTCGCGCGGGGAATACGCTAGCAATGCGATTATTAGTGAGATCACAGCGGAATTACCCCCGCTCGCGCGGGGAATACCCTGCTTGTCCATCTCACGGCCATAGCACAGCGGAATTACCCCCGCTCGCGCGGGGAATACGAAATGCTGGTTAGGTTAATTTCGCCAACCTGGGAATTACCCCCGCTCGCGCGGGGAATACACGGATTACTTCATGGATTTTTTGGGCGGCAAGGAATTACCCCCGCTCGCGCGGGGAATACCCTCTCCGAGTCTGGAGGTACCTAATATAAACGGAATTACCCCCGCTCGCGCGGGGAATACCCCATGTGGTCAAAGCACCATTTAGGCAAGCTGGAATTACCCCCGCTCGCGCGGGGAATACGCCCCGCCGCCCCTAATAGTTGGCCTTAAATGGGAATTACCCCCGCTCGCGCGGGGAATACGGCTTGAACTGAATTGGGGTGTATTTAATGCCGGAATTACCCCCGCTCGCGCGGGGAATACTTTTGTGCCTCCACCGCTAGACTGCATACATAGGAATTACCCCCGCTCGCGCGGGGAATACTAATCATCACTGCAGTATCCGAAGTCCCTGATGGAATTACCCCCGCTCGCGCGGGGAATACGGTGCCGCCCTTTTCCTCACCAGCGCTAACGCCGAATTACCCCCGCTCGCGCGGGGAATACGGCGCCTAGCTCTCTAGCGCATGCTTGGATAGGTGAATTACCCCCGCTCGCGCGGGGAATACACCCTGTGACAAGCGGGAATTACCCCCGCTCGCGCGGGGAATACACTGTCTCACAGGCAATTTTAGATTAACCGTTGGCGATATTGTTTAACTAGCATCTAAAACCTGATTATTCTCGATTGCCTCTTACAAGAGAAGGTTTCTCGATAAGCACGAGTCCATCGAAATCAATAAGCTCAAGTTTGCCACTATTCAGGTTCTAAGCATTGCCGCTCGGGGATAAGGGAAACCCCAACTAGCAAAAATTTCACTCTCAAAATTTGTACCCGAAGCTATGTGCATGAACAGGTTACTGACGCCTGGTATTCGCGATATACGATCCGCATCTTCTCGGCGCCAACATCTGCCGGCTCTCTGAATCAATGAAGCAGCTGGAGCCAAGTCTGAACTTATTAGATCAAAATCTATATCAAGGGAAGCTTCAATAGCTTGAGTACCAATCACTGTTAACCCCTGAATAGTAGAACCGGGACCGAGAAACTTAGTTAGATTATCGGAAACAAGCGACTTATGAGCCGCAGTCATTCTAGAGTGTAGAACGATTACTTTTTGCCCTGATTGTTTTATTTCAAATGCGATTTCTTGGGCATTTTTTATGGTGTTTGTGAAAATACCTATGCGTGCTCTAGGAAATCTTTTACGAACATGTTCATGCCATTGGATGTGCGACTCTGCGAGGTGCTTGTAGCTGTTTCTACCTTTCTCAAAATCTAGCTGGTAATCAATCTGATATCGTTTTTCGGGCGTTAGAACTTTTTTCTTGGTTGAACCCTTATTTGTTAATAGAACCGATGGAAAACTGGGTGCAGGAACTATGGGAACTGTTGTTTTTATCGCGGTCTTTTCTCCCTCCGAATATGACCCAATTAGCTGCTTGAGTTGTTCGTCAGCTAAAGTGGCAGAAAGCAACGTTACCCTGGTGCCTAATATTCCAAGCCAGTGGAGAATAGGTTTTAGTAATTCAGTCTGATAGGCATCTAAGGTATGAACCTCGTCAATTACGATGTGTGCATTTGCGAGGGCGGTAAGTCGTAAATGTGTCCACTTCAAGGGTAAAGCTGCCATTGCAAGCTGATCAACAGTGCCCACGCAAATAGGCGCAAGTAATCGAGCGGATCCTTGCCGGACAAAATCGGTTGGGTGAAGAGAATCAGTGACTAGATCTGTCCCGATGTAAGCATCTTCAAGCGGCTGATTGTAAAACTCTTCTAAAACAGCCATCCCATGCGCAAGCGAGGCTATGTTTCCAGTCTCTTTTAGTAGCAGCTGAAAGCGCTCCATTATCGCGTTAGAAGTTGCCTGAGTAGGGAGTAAAAAAATTAACCGTTCATGCTCGTAACCGTTTGCGTGATGGCGTAGCAGTGCCGCTTCTGTTTTTCCTGAACCGGTAGGCGCCATTATCGTTAGCAGCCCTGCATCCATATCGCGAACCGCTAATTGCGCGGGTCGGAGTTTCCATTTTCCAAATAAAGTACTCGAGGGATCCTTTAGCGGAACAAACGTGCCCAGAAGACGGCGAACTCTACGTTCCATTCGTTCGTAACTAGTGATTATCCATTTGTCAAGCAGGAATTGGTTCAGGGGATTATTTTCCAATACTTTTCGCTGTTCAGTTACCCAATCATTTCCTGATGCTAAGCGATCCGAAATAATAGTTATACCTGAAACGAGTAGCGTATCAATAGGGGATAGATCAGCAGGGAGACTTTCATAGGAAACACCAATTTCTCGTTCTAGAATTTTGCGATATGCAATGCGGATATTTTTCCATTCGCCCCCTCTAAATTCCTTCGTGCTCTCAGTGCGTCGAGGGACACGAAAAGTTCCATGGTGACCCAAACAAGCAAGTCCCAACCAGTTAGGGCTTGCGTACAGGTTGCTGAGTCCGGATTCGCATTCGAAAAAGTCTAATGCCGCCACTTGCTCATGTCGGCGTATCGAAGAGTTGCGAGCGATTGCCCCTCCGGCTTCGGGACGTCTGAACCTGGAGGAGTCCAGATTTGATAACAAAGATTTTGCAAACTGAATCGTAAATGGCTTTTGATCGTCATCTTGTGTACCGACAGAAGAAACATCGGATTTAACAGCCAACTGGCCTTGGAACACCGGGTTTATTTTTCCCAGGTCATGTGACGCCGCAATTAGAGCCAATTTCTTAACTGATTCAGTACCGAGGCAGTCATTCAAGCGGGTTTGCAAACCTGCTCGCAGCCAAACTTGATATACAGCGATTGCGGCAGTGGCGCTGTCTAAGAGATGTAGTATAGCGGGATATGTGGCACCAGTGACAGGGTCATATTTTGCCCAAAAATCTTGAAATGATGTGGACATGCTTATCGCAACACTTTGATAGTGAGCAGTCCGCACCCATAAGCTTTTGCTCGCCCTATTCCCTTGTTAAGCATATCTTCTAATGCGCTCACCTCCTCTATTATTCCAACCCCATCAATCAAATCGATCTGGATCGTCTTTCCATTAGATTTTAAATCTTTTGAAGAGTGTATTACCTCCCGTTGATGGTTAAGAATACTAACGTCTGAAAGTCCAGGTGAAAGTTTTTGTTGTAACCAATAGTTCAAGTCACCGTAATTGCTGTTTTCCGAGTAATTGTCCGCTCTTACCGGAATCGCCTCGACAATTTTTTCTCCATTAATTTTTTTGGTGTGCCTACGAATTGCATTGATACTTAAACGAAAAGCCACCACTTTTTTAGGTTGTAGTTCGGTATTTTCAATAATCCGTGTTTGGCTGTTCGGAGTTAACTTTGCAGGATCCGGAGCTATGTCAGAACGGATAAGGAAAGCTGGGGCTTTTGCGGGCTGTTGCTCAACGCGGAAAAGAATATTGTGGTCTGAGCGTGGATTCGCGCCAAGATTTCCGAAAATCCCCATGACTAATCTGTGGCGCGTATCAGGATTGTTAATGTCTAGCCTTCGCCTGTTTGGTTTCTGTAATTTCTCAGCAGCAATGCTCGAGTATGCTTGCGCGAGTATTTCGTGAACCGGAATCAGGGTTAAAAACGGCATGGTATTTTCCTGTGTTCTGATAGTATCGCAGTGTTATTCCCCAATGGCTGGGGGTAGTTCTGCGTGCCTTGTGGCAATATTTTTTCCTCGCTCCTGCGGGGGCACAAAATTATGTTATCAAAATTATTGACGCGTGTCTTGTAGTCTAGTATTCTGCTGGTATCACGGGGGAGAACTATGGGAAGCAGTATCAATGTATTGGTAGATGAAAAGTGGATTCCCACCACGCGTGGATTGATGACTCCACGAGAGGTTTTATTGTCGCCCCTGACTTGTGCTGAAGAAACCCAGGTTCTGCACACAAAAGATCTTTTCGTGGGATCAGGTTTTCAGGTTGGTGCGGTACTCCGTTTTTTGCGAGACATAGTTGTGGTGGCAGAACGATTTAGGCAAGACGCCTCTAGACCTCACCCAGATCAATTAGCAGTTGACGAGGCGATTAAGAAATTAGCGCCCTACTGCAATCCCTTTGATGCGGATAATCCTTTTCTACAGCAGCCTGTAAATCCAGAAGAGAAACCAAAAGGTGCGGTGAAAAAGCTCTTACCTTCGATGCCCGGGGATGAAGCCGAACAGTTTTGGAACTTCGGAATGACGCAGAAAAAGGTTCTAGATTTACCCGCAGCGCTCTTGACACTTCTCATATTTCATCATTATTCGCCTGCTGGAAACAACAAGTATATGGGTAGAAAGTGTGAAATGGGTTCGCCAGGGTTACGCTTCGTGGGAAGAGATAACACAGCCACGGAAGTGTTTTGGTTTGATGAATCGATCTATTCAACTTTGTTACTCAACATTCCAAAAAAATGGGTTAAGTCTTCCGCATTACCTGCCTGGGCTAAACGTGAACCATGCCCAGGAGTAAATGATGCTTTTTGGAATGCAACATGGAGCTCCAATGCTGCAGCATGCACCTGGGATGATCATTGTCTAGTTGAGGTAAAAACTGGGGGAATTCCTGAGAAGTGGCTATTACCAGAGCAAGGAGGGGACCTAAGCAACAAGTCTCGAGCTAAAGGCATCAGAAAAAAATGGTGGGATGCTCGTAACGAACTGGATCCCATGTATCTGTACTCGGTGAATAATAAGGGAAAATCCCAGGTTGTTAGAGTTGAGTTGGGCAGGGATGCCACTCAGCTTGCAGTTGATTGGACTTCTCAGGGAAATCCCCGGCGATTGCGTGAGCAATGCGAAATACAGGAACGAATCTGGAACCCTAGCGAAGAATCGAGAATTGCGTTCTTAAGACATCTCATTGGGGGTACAAGTTCATCTCCAGTTGTTAGGGCATCAGATTTTTTCATACCGGATAATCCCCGAATCTGGGTTGGTAACGATAAAACAGACGATGATGTTCAAGAAGTGGCAAGTTTTATTGATAAGATGCATCGAAAATTGAAACAGGTTTTTTCTGACCGTGCAAGCAGCGGAAACTTGGCAAACCGTGAGCCTAGATTACCGCAACTAAAAAATCTGCAGGCTGATGCGTCATCAGAATTTTGGCGCATTTTGTATCCAAAACTCGAGGTATATATTGCTAATTTAGGTGGTTCCATACCGGTTGCCGAGATTATGAGATTAGCTCAGAAGGCTGCTATCGATGCCTATCGTTGCGTCGTTAGTCCTTATGAGGAGGTAATGTTGCCGCAAGTGGAAACTGTGGGTAGTTTTTTGAGGACATCAACAGCCAAAATGCTAGGGAGCGCATTGGCAACTCAGGGAGAAGTAAAAAATAATGTCTAATCGTGAATCGTGGGAAAGTCTTATTTCATTAATCCTGGTATCCAGGGAAAATAGCAATTCATCTAGCCAAAATCGAAAACTTATAGCAGCTATTAGAAAAGGTATTTCCCCTTACACCGAAAGTTACGCATTTCCCTACGTTTTACCATACTGTGATGATGCCGTAAGGGATCAAACAGCTGTGCTACGTGCTGCTGCCCTAACGGCTATGTTTCCTGAGATTCCCCAGACGAACAAGGAAAATCCTCTGAGGGTAGGGCAATCCTTTGCTCTAGCATCTAGAAAACTTTCAGAACTCGGCGGTGATTACAGTGCGAATGATCCGGCCAAACCGGATGCAATCGCAAGTCGATTACGGGTTATTCAGTTTCTGGATATTGAGCAGGCAGTGCTGGTCATCAGGGGTCTTCTTTCGTTATGTAAGAAAACGGAGATTCCTCTGAACTATTACGCCCTTGCTCGGATTCTAGTCCACTGGGGCAACGGAGTCACTCCGCAATCGAAAAAAATGCGGCAGGCTATGGTTCGTGACTATTACGGTTATGTTCCTGCGCGCGGGTAACTAGTAATAGAAAATATAAACAAGCGAAAGGTTCATGATTATGTCTAACTTCTTGACAATACATACGATATTCTCTTTACCCTGGTCAAATGTAAATCGTGACGATACAGGAACTCCTAAGCACCTTCTACAAGGAGGGGTTCTACGAAGTAGTATTTCTTCGCAGGCAATTAAACGCCAAGTGAGGATCTCTTATGAACAAAAATCGAGAGATATCTCAGTACGATCTGGGAACTTGGCCGAGCTAATCGGGAAGAGATCTAAAGAGATAAATCCCGATTTAGAGATTCGACAAGCAGTTATGAAGGCCGGTGAGGCATTACGGGCTTTAGTTAAATCTGAAAAAGCCTCTGTAAGTAGAGACGTAAGTGACACCGGGGCTAAATCCTCTAAAAAATCGGATGAAGAAAGACGCGATAGCAGTAATCCCAAGGAGCAGCGGCAATCAATTTGGTTGAGCGCAGAAGAAATAGAGACTTGCGCTGCACAGATTGCAAGCGAAGAATCAGGGGTTTTTATCGAAGATGGGAAAACAGGATCCCTAGCAATTGCTGCTTTTGGACGTATGTTTGCCAAGCTGCCTAGCAAGAACACTGAAGCAGCGATTGCAGTATCTCCAGCAGTCTCCACCCATGCGGCAGCTATTGAAACCGATTATTTTTCAACCGTAGATGATTATCCAAATGAAAAACAAGGCGCTGGATCGACGTATTTAGGTACGGCGTTATATACAAGCGGATGTTTTTATCGCACAGCAACTATTGACAAGGCTCAGCTTCACCGTTCATGGACCGGATTTGATAGGGATGATAGCATCACTAACTTACGCGCGATGATAGATGCTTTAATTTATGCTCTTCCTAGTGGTAAGAAGAATGTAACCGCTCCTTACGTAGTACCTGCATTAGTTTTGGCGGAGGAACAAGCACATAGAATTGCGTACGATTTTGAAAATCCGGTTCAGGCAGCTCCCGAAGGCGGCTACGTAGCAGCTACGATTCAGCGCTTGCAGGAACAGTTCGTTTCGGCGCGCCGTTTTGATCCAGATAATTTTAGAGGAGTAGCCGTCCTATCAGGCTCTTACGAGGATCTGGATAGTTTAGATTTCAAGGTGTGCGCAGAAAATGAAACCCAGAATCCATCGGTTGTAACCAAGAATGAACTGATTGACCAGATAATTTCCTGGATAAGAAAATGACTTCAATTTATTTGCGGTTAGCAGGTCCCTTGCAGAGCTGGGCGGGACCGAAAGTGTCAGGCAATGTTTCAAGAACCCAAAGATACCCAAGACGATCAGCGCTAATTGGTCTGATAGCAGCGGCGTTGGGGTTTGAGCGGGGGCAACTTCCTGCTTGGCTGGATAACCTTACTTTCGATGTAAGGGAAGACAATCTCGGTCGGTTGATAGATGAATTTCAAATCATCGGCTCACGTCCAGAATCTTGGGATTTTTCTAGACGTCTATATGTTTTATTGGAACGAAGGCAAGCCCCCAAAAAAGACTTACTGTTTTCTCCGGATTCTCAACATGGTAACGCCATTGCCCGTCGCACGTATCTATCGAATGCTGAGTTTATCGTCCGAATTTTCGTGAATGAACACGCTGAAGAAATTGATACAGCTTTAGCCGCTCCAAAGTTTGTTACTTATCTTGGCCGTAAAGCTTTTGCCCCTAGTTTTCCATTTTATTTAGGAATTGGCAGCGATAATGAGCTATTTGATATCCCTACTTTCCAACACGAATACACTTCAGAACAGGTTCAACTGACCGTACGTCGACTGTTGCCACTGGGAATGGAAACAACTTCCGTGGTTCAAGTTCCGGCTACGTCAAATCGTTTGGAGTGGCTAGAGCAGGTGGGGAAATCCTTGCGTCGCCGCGGATCATTAGTTGCGTGCGAATCGAGCTAATCATTGGTGATCTAATTTTCAGATTTATAAAGAGGATGACATTTCAATAGGTAGTTGTCCTCATAATAGGAATAGAGCGGTTTTAGCGATTAATGCGTAATGCCCCGCACCTGCGGGGATCGTGCCTGGGTGGCACTATGTTTGTCATGGCGAACATGGATATAACGGTTAGTGACTATTCCATGGATGAAAACGATGACATACGATGAGCTTTATGCTTCTTCGCGCGCATTCTTTTAAGCTCATACCCCCCCGAACAGATAGCGATTCTAGATAGTCACGAAAAATGCTCTGACCAGGTCTCGCAAACCTGCAGCTATTTTTCTAGGAAACTGTGTAGCCTCACGTCCTCGCGTCCTTGCGCGTGGCGGGCTAATTCGGGGGTAAATCCTGACTTTGCGTAGACAGCGTAGCGGGGTGTCTTGTGGTGTTTGACTAATTTACTGCGGTTTTCTAGGGTTTTCAGGACATCAGTGCCGACGGGTTGACTGGACCACTTAGCTTCGATAAATAGAGTAGATTTATTCCCTCCGGCGACTAGATCGATTTCTTCGGATTGATGCGTTTTCGGGTCGCTACCCCACCAGCGGGCACGATTTTGGTACAGCTCGACTAGCTTTCCAGCGGCATTGTCGCGGTCGAAAAGATCCGCGACAATCTGCTCGAAGCCCAGCCCCATGAAACTGTTGAGTCCGGGAATAACGTTCGCTTCCAGAGCTGCTAAACCCGCACCCAGCTCGATAGTCGACAGGTTGGGCTGCACGAATTGGTACCAAAAACGGAAACAGCCGTCTTGAATCCGATAAATGGTTTTTCGCCCGCCCATTTTCATTGTCGCATTCCAGGGAATTTGTTTATCCACGATACCCAGATCCATTAAGGCGCCAAGGTAGTTCGTGAGAACCCCGGTAGGAATCCCGGTTTTGGTAGCGATTTGATTGTGTTTTGAGGCTCCGTCAGAAATCGCTCGCAAAATAGAGCTATAGCGTTTTGGCTCTCGCAGTTCTTGTTTTAGTAGGTTTCCTGGTTCTTCCACCAGGCGGCCACTGGGATCAAAGAATAGTTTCGCCAGGTTCTCGGAAACGCTGGTACTGGTGTCAATAAAGTCGAGGTATTCCGCCACGCCACCGGTAGCAGCGTAAAGAACTGCGGCATCCAAACGGGGGAGAGGGGAGAGAAAATCCTCGGTATCCAAAAAATCAAAAGGTTTCAATCGAATCTGACCGGTACGCCGCCCATACAGAGGACTTTTCGCGGAGAGGACTTGCCGCTCCATGAAACTCATCGACGACCCGCACAAAATCAGATGCAGTCCGGTTCCTGCCCATTGAGAATCGCAAAACTTCTGCAGTAACGAAGAAATCGGCGGCCAACCCGCCGCCAAGTACGGAAACTCATCGATTACTAGTACAAACGGCGTCCGGCGAGCCACATCTGTCATGTCTGCAAACAGATCCTCAAAGGAGCCATAATGTGCCCGCGAGACCGTTAAACCTGGCTCGTTCAAGGCTTGGAACTGGGAAAATGTACGGGAAAAACTGTTCAAGTTTGTCTTCTTATCGGCCTCCAACGCCATAAAATATACAGCGGGCTTGTCAGCAATATATTCCCTAATCAGACGAGTTTTTCCGACCCGGCGGCGCCCATAGACAACGGTGAACTCGAAACGATCACTGCCCCACGCTCTCTCCAGCGCTTCTAGCTCGCGTTCGCGCCCGATAAAACGCTCCATCACTCACCCCCGATTCCAGAAATGCAGCTCACTCCCAGGATAGCTACCGTGTCAGAGATTAGCAATATCGTAAACATGTATATCGAGATATTGTTAGCAAGGTGATTTTTGCTTCAGGGTCAGGGAAAACAGCATTCAGGTATCAAATACAGTATCCAATGCATAATAAAAACTACATTGAGAGTGCTTTTTATTATGCTTACGGGTGTAGATGAATTTATCTGTCGCGGGTTACTGTAGACACATCCTTACCAGGAAGTGGCAAATGCAGGTGGCGATAAACCGTTTCACCAGCATCTTTGATTTCGCCGCGTTGCTTAGCCGTTCTGCCGATCAAGTGAGCACCAATCGGTGCCGTCAGAGTTTGCAGCACAATCGCTAGCAGCACTACAGTCAGCCACGACCAGGTTTGTCGAATCGCCACCAAGCCCAGACAAGTCAAAATAAACCCGGTTAATTGCGGTTTTGTGGCAGCGTGTTGCCGTTGCAGCAAAGTTGGAAGCTTCACCACTCCAATGGCAGCAATCAGAGTCAAAGCAGAACCCAAGGTGAGAATCGCTATCCCCAGGTAGGTGAGGGCGTTGGACCAGCTTTCACTCATCACGTCCTCCTTTCCCAATAACAGCGTCCGCTTTTGGTTCCGGTTTCTTAGCCACGTTCGGATCGGCATCTTGTGCCTGTTCGGCTGCGGAACGCTGCCCAATAATCCGCGCTACCGCGGTGGCAGTCAAGAAACTCACCAAAGTCAACACCAGTAAAACCTGCATAGTGTCATCGCGCTCCCCGGTCACTGACACCAAACAAATAATCCCGATGGTGATCGCGGTTAATAGATCCAAGGCCACGGTACGATTCAAAATTCCTGGTCCGCGCCACAGCACGTACAAAGCCAGCAGTTCAGCGACACTGAGCATCGCCCAGTTTAAAACAAAAATCCAAGTCATAGTGCCTACTGCCTCTCACCATCGGGTCGTAGTTGGGCGTCCTCATCAATGACATACCGGCTCCGCGCAGAATAGGGGA
>OBWZ01000240.1_pt1 | contig 26091 bp, 19 predicted proteins | sample 1476561 | NCBI WGS metagenome assembly OBWZ01 (sample SAMEA2580138, study PRJEB22360) | human gut metagenome | biome: human gut; feature: human-associated habitat; material: faeces | place: Denmark | collected 2008/2010 | reverse complement strand
GATCTTAAAACCCCAACCCCAAGAAAAAACGGACACATCTCCTGAAACCACACACTGTCACCCCGACCATGGTCAGGGCATGATTTATGCCCATAACCGGGGACTGTACGTGCAGCGGATATGTCGTGAGATTCATTTGCAGCCCCCAAGACTGTTTAGAATCGCAAGGGCTCGCGGGTCATTAACACGACCCCGACGCTGTAAATAAATCTTGGCCGTAATTTGAACATCAGAATGGCCCAACAGTTGGGAGACAGTCGGCAACTTCATTCCCGCGTCAATCCACACACAACCGGCCAAATGCGGGTTAATACCCAAATGGGCATTAGCCCTGTATTAGGGGGGGTTGTGATCCGTTTTCCCCTCAGATATACTGGATGCATAACCAAGGCTCGTGTTTCCGAACAGTCGCCCCAAGGTGTGCGTGCCTCCTAGCGAGGCTAGGAACACGAGCCGTTCCTTTTACTGAAAGTGCCACCAAGTCCCGTAAGGTTGGTAGGTACGTCCTCTAAATGTTCTCACGTGGTTTTCGCTATCAGGGTTGCCTCTCAGGAGTCCATGTACTGCGCCAGCAATCATGTCCGCCAGTTGTATTAGTTCGTTATCTTTGGAGTCGGCAAATTCCGCACTTTGGATTGGGTGATGGTTTTTAGAATTAACGGTTTTTCGCAGATATTCAGCACCTCCAGAGAAACCGAACGCTCTCTTGTCTTTGCCGTCAATAATAACTTTTGCGCGAGTTATCTTGCCGCGTGTTTGTGTCAGAACCTGCTTAATCATGTACATCTTTAGATCTTCCGGATTGGATCGCAGATGAGGTGAATACAAGTCATTTTTGTCTATGAAAATGACCCGCACGTAAAAATTGCAGTTTTTGATTGCGTTAAAGTATTCGTCTTTTAGGGCAAGTTTTGTTTTGGAATACTTAAACTCCCTGCTGTAGCGAATCACTTTGCCATGGCTTATGTGTCTGTTTCTTAGCGTGTCTATAACGGATAGGAACTCTACTATCGACTTTCGGCTGTAAAAAACACAAGCAGCCATCACAATGTACTTGCTAGATCCCTGTTCTAACTTCATTCCAGCATCGCCAGAATCATCGATAAATACGTATGCTTCAGGTTCTCGCATTTTTAAATTGGAGCCTGCCTTCATTGGGTACCGTTTCGCAAGAGGACGAGTTCCATGATACCTGCATTTGCATACTCAATTCCCGCCAGACCCAAAAATCTTTCTACCTGCATTTTTGTTTTGGAAATCCTGTTTACGCATTACCTCTAGTGGAAACACTAAATAGACGCAAGGAGGGTTTTCCAAGATGATACAAAAAGTATCGAAACGCTTAGTATTGCTTTTCGCCTTGGTGTCGTTAGCGTTAAGCGTTATAGTTCCACTATCAATGCCTAAGGCTGAGTCGAAATAAGAATAGCCGGAACCTGATCGGGTATTTCTTGGTGGATATCCCTGCTTGGCTGCCCCACGCTTCTGGTCGTTTCTGGCCCGGCTTCGAAGGTCTGTCGCCTGAAGAACACGACGCGAAGCTATTCGAAGTGGCCACGCAGTACTACAAGACCATTAGTGAAGCGATCCGCCGATACGATCCGAATCACCTCATCCTCGGCGACCGTTACAACGGAAACAAGGGAATTCCCGAGGTCGTGCTGCGCGCTATGGCACCCTTCGTCGATGTGCTCTCAGTACAGTACTTCACCGGAAAGACTGAGGAAGAGTACACGGCGATGATCGCCGACCTCCGGCAGTGGCATGAAATCACAGGTAAGCCCGTGGTAATCGCCGATATCGGAAACTGGGTTCCTACAGACATGAACCCGCACCGCACGAGTGACATGCACACACATGCCGAACGTGGTGAGGACTATGCGCAAGGTCTTGCCAGAGTCATGGCCGAACCCTGGAGCATCGGCTGGCACTGGTGTGGGTACATTGAGAACCTGGGTCGAGGCTGGGGAATTAAGGATCCCTACGATGAGTTCTACTCCGATCTCACTGACCGTATCCGGGACGCTAATGCAGCTGCCCAAGCTGCGATTAGTAAACGAATGGAGTAAAGATTAAACGAGCGACGGTTAGGTAAAGTCTGATCGCTAATTTCCGTTACTGCAGTCAGCTAGCACCCGCTAGCTGACTGCAGTAACGCTTTGTATAGCGTTGACATCGACGATAAAACAATCTGAATGATGTACAAACCCGCAGTTCAGGGTTGACTACCCTATCTGTGTGGCTATGTCCATGTTCAAAAGCAGATCAACATGGCCGTGTAAAGGTCGCTAATAGTTTCGGCTAGCGCTCTATTTTTGTGTAGCTTATTCAAAGCATCATAATCCCTGATAATACCCCAAAAACAACAAGTTTACATACAGAATTCAGGTGTTAATTCAAAAATAGTTTTATAAAAGCTCTTGACATCTTAAGTGTGAACGTTCACAATAGGGATATCTGGTTTCGGACTTACGGATCGGAGCTTGATAAGTCTCACAGTTCAAAGGAGAACGATTATGAAGAAAAGGGCATTGCTTATCGCTGCGGCCTTGGCAATTGTCGGAAGTACAACGGCCTGCTCAGTAGAGTCTGGAAGCGGTGAAAAAGCTGACACTCAGGTTGCCAGCAAGGCAGATGCCGCCCTCAAGGAAGTAGAGGGCAAGGTGTTCAGCAAGGGGCCGAATGGGGAGACTCCCGTCACGTCTAAGGCTGTCGAACTCACCGATGAAGAAATAGCGCAGGTTAAAGCGAAGAAGGCCACCGCTGCCCTCGTGATGCACTACGCTGGCAATGACTGGGCTAATGCCCAGATCGCGGGGCTTAAAGCCGAGTTTGCTCGACTAGGCATCGAGGTTATCGCGGTCACCGACGCGAACTTTAACCCGGGTCAGCAGGTATCCAACATCGAGACGGTGCTTGCCAAGAACCCGGATATTGTGGTGTCTATTCCCACTGACCCGGTAGCTACCGCCGGTGCATACCGTAAGGTCGCGGAAAGCGGCGCGAAGCTCGTCTTCATGGACAACGTTCCTAAGGGGCTAAAAGCTGGCGTGGACTACGAATCGATTGTAAGCGCCGACAACTTTGGTAATGGCGTTGTTTCCGCACACCTGCTCGCCAAGTCTCTAGCCGGTAAGGGAGAGATCGGAGTCATTTACCACTCTGCAGACTTCTTCGTTACCCGTCAACGTTACGAAGGTTTCACCAAGGTTATTGAAGAGGAATACCCGGATATCAAGATCGTTAAGAAGCAAGGAATCGCTGGCCCCGATTTCGCTGGAGACGCGCAAAAGGTAGCCGACGCGATGATCAGCCAGAACCCCAAGCTAGCTGCTATCTGGGCAGTCTGGGATGTTCCCGCTGAGGGTGTGATGGCTGCCGCTCGTTCAGCCGGGCGCACTGACCTCAAGATCGCTACCGAGGATCTAGGGACAAACGTGGCAATCGCTTTGGCTCAAGACCAACTAGTTGTCGGTCTTGGTGCCCAGCAGCCGTACCAGCAGGGTGTCGCCGAAGCGCGTATCGGCGCCGGGGCTCTGATTGGCAAGAAAGCTCCCTCTTATGTAGCGCTAAATGCTTTGCCGGTCTCGCATGAGAACGTGCTTAAGGCATGGAAGCAGGTCTATAACAGTGAGCCTCCAGCTGATCTGCAGAAAGCGATGAAGAAGTGACTGCCGCAGAGGACACCAAACGGGATGTAACCAACCCGGAACCCTTGGTGGCTATGAGAGGGATCGAGAAATCCTTCTCTGGGGTGAAAGTTCTCGACGACGTTGACTTTGAAATCGTCGCCGGTGAGGTTCACGCCCTGGCAGGTGGTAATGGCGCTGGAAAATCTACGTTGATGAAGATTCTCCAGGGCGTGTATTCCCTGGATAAGGGAACCATCGAGATCGCTGGCAAGCGGTGTCGCTTCGGAAATATCCACGATGCGAAGCGAGCCGGGCTGGGGATGGTATTCCAAGAGTTTAGTTTGGTGCCTACCCTAACCGTTGCGCAAAACATCTTTCTTAATGGTGAGCCTCGCAGCGGGGGAGTGATCAACGACAAAGAAATGATTCGCCGTTCTCGGGAACTTTTCCAGCGTATGCAGGTCGATGTAGATCCCACGGCAAAAATGTCCTCATTGTCGACGGCCTACTGGCAGTTGACCGAGATCGCGAAGGCTCTGGCCGAGGATGCTCGGGTATTGATCATGGACGAACCAACGGCCGCTCTTGCTCGACAAGAAGCCAAGTCGCTGTTCGAGCTGATCGAACGGCTTACCTCCGAAGGTATCTCCATCGTCTACATTTCCCACCGGATGGAGGAGGTCTACCAAATCGCGGATCGCATCACGATCCTGCGCAATGGTAAGCGCCTACTCACTTCCACACTGTCGGAAATTACACCCGAGGAGATCGTCGAGGGTATTGTCGGTCGTAATGTAGCCATGGCATCTGCTCCCCACCGGGATTGTGCTGAACGTCCGGTTGTGCTCTCGGTAGAGGGGCTGGCCGCTAACAATGGGCTGCATGATGTGTGCTTCGAAGTCCATGAGGGAGAGGTTCTCGGGCTGGCTGGTCTGATGGGCTCCGGTCGTACTGAACTGGCTCGTTCCTTGTTTGGTATCGACCAGGTGACTGCAGGAACCGTGCGTATCGATGGGAGCGAGGTTAAGATCAGCAAACCCAGGGATGCACTCTCTCACGGTTTGGTACTGGTTCCCGAGGATCGCCGCCGTCAAGGTCTCGTATTAAGGCACTCTGTCAACAGCAACCTCCAATTGCCGCACTTGGCGGAAAACTCTCGAGTTGGATGGATGAATGATCGCGCCCTCGGTGGACTGGCCAACAAATTGATCGAAGAGTTTCGCATCAAGGTGACGCGCCCCGAGGCACCTGCCTCGGCGGTAACCAGCAGAAGATCGTGCTCGCCAAGTGGATTAGCCGTAACCCGCGGGTTCTGGTGATGGACGAACCTACAGCCGGTGTTGACATCGGAACCAAATCAGAAATCATCGAGACTATCCGTAAATTTGCAGCCGAAGGCCACGCGGTGATCGTTATTTCTTCTGAATATCCCGAACTACTCGCCATGAGCGATCGCCTGCTCCTGATGCGCGAGTCCACTGTTGAACGCGAACTCACCGCGTCCGAAACTACCGACGAGCAGGCACTAGAACTAGCAGTTCAAGGAGTGAACCATGAGTGATTCAACAGTCCCGGCCAAGGTGGCCAGAAAGCGCTTCAGCTTCGACTGGCGTCGGGATATCATCTATGTCGGTTTCGTAGCCGTCCTGCTTATTTTCTCGGTGCTGCTGCGCGATCAGGGGTTCCTGTCCACAGCTAGCTTCTGGAACATCCTCCGTCAAGCGGCCATCGTCTCGGTGATTGCCGTCGGGATGACACTGGTAATCGCAGCAGCGGAAATTGACTTGTCCGTTGGTTCGGTCGCGGGTCTGGCTTCCGTGGTGACGGCCATGGCACTGTCACAATTTGGGTTGGTGCCCGGCATTTTAGCGGGACTGGCGCTCGGGGCGGTCGTCGGCTGCGTCAACGGTGCCCTAGTGGCCTTTGTACGAATCCCGTCCTTCTTGGTGACACTAGCCATGATGGGCATAACCTTCGGTATCGCCCAATGGATTACCGACTCCGCGCCGGTACCCATTCTGGACATGAACTACGTAGCTAACTTCGGTGGCGGGAACATTGGCCCGATCCCCGGCCTGATCATCTGGATGCTGCTCTTCGTCGTGGGTGGTGCCTTAGTGCTCAAGAAAATGCGCTTCGGACGCCAAATCCTGGCGACCGGCGCCAATCCGGTAGCCGCCGAATACTCCGGTATCAGTACCTCTTGGGTACGTTTTCGGGTAATGCTGATCTGCTCCATGGGAGCAGCCGTGGCCGGCATGCTCTACGCTGGTCGCCTCATGTCTGGTCGTTTCCAGTGGGGCGCCGGTGACGAGATGAACGCTATCGCCGCAGTAATCCTCGGCGGTACCGCACTTGCTGGTGGTCGTGGCTCCGTTGTCGGCACCTTCTTCGGTGCATTACTTATGGCGACGATTAACTATGGCCTCATTTTGGCCGGACTTGATACCTCTCAGCAGCAAATCATCCGGGGCATAATCATCATCCTGGCAGTCGCCCTGGCACGCAAAGACTAGCCGCCTAACAAGCAAGAATACAGAACTCTCCGCAGTAACAGAAGAAAGGAAGAACTATGGAGAAGCAAACAGACAACCGGCCTGTGTCGGTTGGCAAGAGCGCCTTCAAGGTTGATGGCGAGACCGTCTCGCTCTACGGCGGTGCCGTACACTACTGGAGGCTTGATCGGGACAAGTGGGATCAGATCCTGGAATCCGTCAAAGGTATGGGTTTCAACATGATCTCGATCTACATCCCGTGGGAGATCCACGAAGTAGAAAAGGGAGTCTTCGACTTCTCGGGTAACAAGGACATCGACGCCTTCCTGACCCTATGTGAAGAAAAAGATTTCCGGGTAATCGTGCGTCCCGGACCGCAGATCAACTCCGAGTTGACCTGGTTCGGATACCCCAAACGTATACTCGAGAACGAGCGGTTGCAGATGCGCAACGCTAAGGGAGGACGGACCGTCCTGACCCAGGTGCCCAAGCCCATCCCCGCTGTCAACTACGCGGCAGATGAATTCTACGAGGAAACCGCACTCTGGTACGACGCAATCTGTGAGATCCTGGCACGTCACTGCTACCCCAAGGGCGGCATTGTTGCGGCTCAGGTAGATAACGAGATGGCGTACTTCTTCTGCATCAACGCTTACGCTGCTGACTACTCTGAAGAGTCGTTGGCACAGTACCGCACCTTCTTGCTTGACAAGTACGGTGACCTGGCCAGCATTAACAAGGCCTACGGCACCTCCTATGGCAGCGAGGGCGAGATTGACGCGCCGCGCCGCTTCGAAGGCAAAGACAAGCATGACATCCCGGTATTGGCTGACTGGATTGAGTACCGCGAACAGTACCTGATCATTTCGATGGATCGTCTCGCCGACATGATGCGTGAGCGTGGCCTGGATCAGATTGCGCTCTTCCACAACTACCCGCACCCACTCGGTCCGGGTGGCGCCGCTTCTGGCTTCACCACACCTTTCAATATCGCCAAGCTGGAAGAAAAACTCGACTTCGTCGGCTTCGATATTTACTCCCGCAAGGAACTTTACAGCCACGTCAAGACCGTAGGCTCGTATGTGGTGGGAACCAGTCGCTTCCCCTACATCCCGGAGTTCATCGCCGGTGTGTGGCCCTGGTACCTGAACCCAGGTGAGATTTACGACGAGGAATTCGTTACCAAGGCCGCGCTGATGCAGGGGATCAAGGGCTTCAGCCGCTACATGCTGGTGGAGCGCGACCGCTGGCTAGACTCTCCCATCCGTCGCGATGGTCGGGTTCGCGAAGACCACGAGAAGATGTTCAGCAATGCTAACCGGATGCAGTCCGAGAACAGCTTTACCTCCTTGCGTCGTGACGCAAAGGTACTGCTCCTGGCTAACCGCGAATATGACCGGCTAGAGGCGGCCTCGGTGCTGGTTTCCTTCCCCGGTGACTTCTTGGAGACCCCGTCGGGCTTCAGCGAATACGCTAACCCGCTGACCATCAGCGAAGACAATCTGGGCTTCGATGCACCAGTACAGTTGGAGAAGAGTAAGGCTTTCGGTGCTTGCTTCGAGGCACTGTCTGCCGGTGGTCACGACTTCGTGATCTCCGATACGGATCTCGATCCCGCGCGCTGGGGCGAACGCAGCATCATCGTGTTGCCGACCCTCGACTACCTGGATGCAAAGATTCAGCAGGCTTTGGTGGACTTCGTAGCCGGTGGTGGCTGCGCGGTAGTTGGTCCGAAGCTGCCCGAGCTAGACTCCCTGATGAACCCCTGCACTATCCTCAAGGATGCTGTTGAATCCGGCAAGGGCAAGTGGTTCGTTGTCAAGAGCGGAGATGACGCCGCTAGCATGCTCGATAAGGCTTGCGCTGCTGCCGATGTTGCCGCCGTAAGTAAGAGCGATTCCCGGCTTGACGTGGTGGTACATGTAGACCAATCTGACGATAAGCGTCGCGTGGTCTTCGTTGCCAACCCGACTGCTGAGGCTATCGATACCCGTATCGAACTGCCCTTCGAGATCGAAAAGGCCACGGAACTGTGGTCAGGTCAGCCGGGCACCGTCCAGGGCAGCCAGTTGATGGCTTCTATGCCCGCCTACTCAATCAATGTCTACGACTGCTCACTAAAGAACTGAAAGGAACTGCAATGCTTCACGGTGATGTTTTAATGGCCGATCTGGACGTGGACCAGTGGCGGAATGCGCAGCGCCTGCTGCTACGTTCCGCCAAGGGCGCCCGTAGGATCGTGTGTTTGCTGGAAAAAGGAAAGGTAGTCAAGTGCCGCCACACCGAAGGTAAAGAGGTGGCTCAGGCTCCGACCCAGGTTGATGATCTGCAGGCTGCTGCGGATGCGCTGTACGCCGCCAACCGCGACCAGGTCGATTTCGTCCTGGTGGCAGAGCGCGATGAAATGGACGAGTACTTCGCCGAATACCAGAATACCTGGAACGCGGACGAGGATCTCGACGTATACGTTTGCCGCTCTTGGAGCCTACTGCGTGGCCGCTACAAGTCCTCGATTGTGACGGCTCCGGAACCTGCTGACGAGACTCTGGGTCTGCAGTGGAAGCTGGGCGCCTCTCATGAGGATGTGGTGTCGGCTGCGGAGGCGTTCGTGAGCCCGGAGAGCACTGTGGTGCTAGCCGTACACGACAACAACTCTTTGTGGACCAGCCTGATCCTGCGTTTCGATCAGGACCGCAAGGTTATTTCGATTGGTACCGCCGACCCGAGCTTGATGGATATCAAGGGTGACCGGACTGCGGTTACGGAGCGCCTAGTCTCCTTCGCTAATGGTCGCGAGGGCGACGTTAAGCTGGTGGTGAGCTGTACCCGCGAGGCCGCCGAACAGTTCTTGGCTACCAAGGACAAGGCAGCGGTTATTTCTAAACTTGGAGATGACTTCAAGGTAGAGCGCATCGGCTAACCGTAATAGATAAAGGAAGTGGCCGGGATCCCAGGGATGGGATCCCGGCCACTTCATGTTACGCACCTAAATATTGCCTTTAACAGGACTTTCACCCCGAATTAGGGGCTTCTGTGCTCTCTAGTTAACAGGCGCCTAGCTATTGCTTTGCCGGTTATTATCACGAAATTCTCGAGCGGGGGGGGGCGGTTCAGTGCTCTTCCTGATGATGAGATCAGGGGAAATAGTGTGGCGAGCGTCAGGTTCAGAATCTTGCAGGCTACTCACACACAGGCGGCCCAGCGCCACGGAGGCCCTCCGCTGGCTGGCGAAGCCCTGCCGCACGGTGGTTAGTGGGGGATCGAATTGGGAAGCGAACTCATGGTCGTCGAAACCAATGATGCTGATGTCTTGCGGTACGCGGAGGCCGCGCTCGTTAAGTGCCCGCATCAAACCGAGCGCCATCAGGTCGGAAGCTACGAATACGGCCGTGGGGCGGGGATTCAAGTCGGCTATGCGGCATCCAGCCTGGTAGCCACTTTCCCCTGTCCAGTCACCGATTAGCGGTTCTGGAACGGGTAGATCCTGAGCGAGCAGGGCATCTCGCCAGCCATTGAGTCGAACTTGTCCTTCGAGCCACTCCTGGTTGCCAGCTACATGGGCAATATCTTGATGACCGAGCCGTATCAGGTGTTGCACGGCTCGCATGGATCCCTCGTATTGGTCCTCGGACACGACTACGGCGTGTGGAAGGGGAGTAAGGTCAGCGGCGAGCACGACAATAGGTAGTCCGCTGGCCCATCCAGAGTTTTCGATGGAGTTCAAAGCGAGTTCGGCTTCCCGGATTAGCGGGGCGATGACGATCAGACCGTCAACGTAGGCATCGCGGAAAGTGTCGAAAGTTGACTGGAGTGAACCAAAAGAATCGCGATCATTGACGGACAGGATTACATTTTTTCCGACTTCTCTGGCAGCGATTTCGATTCCTCGCAAAGCTCCCATCGGGCCGTAGCGCCAGGATGAGTCAGTAACCACCCCAATGCTGCCGGGTCGGTCAGTCTTTAGAGCCGCAGCAGCGGCATTACGTCGATAGCCTACCTCAGCGATAGCGGAGAGTACTCGCTCGCGAGTATCCGGATGCACGGCTCCTTGATCATTAACCACGCGCGAGACGGTCTGATAGGAGCACCCAGCTAGACGGGCAACATCATGTAAAGTTGGGCGTCGCTTGCTAGGTGTAGTAGACATACAAGCAACTCTACTACGAAGCGGTTGCCGTCACTTTCGTAAGTTGTCCGTTTTTCATCTTGATATCGGGAAATTACCGGGTTTAGCAACCTGGTATTTTAACCTAGAGATAGAACTAGGCGTCATTTTGAAGATGGCGAGCAGACATAATACGGGATGGATGGTTTCCTATGAGCCAATCTTTAGGTGAAACCGCTAATGAACCGGCAATGCCCCTACCGGAAAATAGCCGGCAAGATGCGAAAGTTAACTTCCCGGTCTTCCTAGGTTCCTCAGTGGGGATCTTAGCCATAGCCCTGTGGGCACTGATTTCTCCCACTAGCGCCGCCGAGGTGCTGGGAGTTGCGGTCGGGGCGATCTCGAAATGGTTCGGCTGGTTTTATATTGCACTAGCTGCCATCATTCTAGTTTTCGTATTTTTCTTGGGGTTTTCCCGCTATGGGGAAACCCGCCTGGGGCCGCCTAACTCCCGTCCCGAATTTTCGACCTTCTCCTGGGCATCCATGCTGTTTGCCGCCGGGATTGGTACCGATATCCTATTTTTCTCCGTGGCCGGCCCCGTCAGCCAGTATCTGCAGCCTCCGGTGGGCAAAGGGGAAACTATCCAGGCTGCCCGGGAAGCCACGGTTTGGACGCTTTTCCACTACGGCATCACCGGCTGGGGGATGTATGCCCTGATGGGGATGGCTCTGGGGTATTTCGCATATCGTCGCAAAAAACCCTTATCGGTACGCTCCGCCCTCTACCCGATTTTTGGAGACAAACTCCACGGCCCGCTGGGGCATACCGTTGACGGAGCCGCCATCCTAGGCACTATCTTTGGGGTGGCCACCACCCTGGGAATCGGGGTGGTGCAGCTTAATGTGGGGCTGGAAATCCTATTCGGGATTGAACAGGGAATCCCTGCCCAAGTGGGGCTGGTGATCCTTGCGGTCGCCATGGCTACGGTCTCGGCCACCACTGGTATCCATAAAGGAATCCGTTTCCTTAGCCAACTCAACGTGGTATTAGCGCTGTTTCTGGCATCCTGGGTTTTCATCACTGGAAGAACAGATTTTTTGCTTAACGCCATCGTGATGAATATCGGGGACTTTGTATGGTCATTCCCGCGCCGCGCCCTCGAAACCTTCGCCTATTCAGACGTAAGTGCCTGGATGTCGGCGTGGACGCTGTTTTTCTGGGCGTGGTGGGTGGCCTGGGCGTCCTTCGTGGGAATGTTCTTGGCGCGGATTTCTAGAGGACGCACCCTGCGGGAGTTCGTAGTCGGAACCATGCTGATTCCCTTCTCCTACGTCCTCATGTGGGTAGCTATTTTCGGTAACGCCGCCATCGACCTGATTCGCAGCGGCGATAAATCCTTTGCCGAGGCTACCCTCAAAGCCCCCGAAATGGGTTTTTATCTACTTTTGCAACAATGTCCGGCGGCGGTATTCATTATGGGGCTAGCCACCTTCGTAGGTCTGCTATTTTACGTAACCTCTGCGGACTCGGGCGCTCTCATCATGGCGAACCTGTCCTCATTCCTCCCGACGGTACGTTCCGATGCTCCCGGCTGGCTACGAATTTTTTGGGCGGGGGTAACCGGGCTGTTAACTATCGGGATGTTGATAGTAGGGGGTATCCCGGCGCTACAAAACGCCACCATCATTATGGGATTGCCGTTCTCGCTGGTAATGATCCTAGTGATGATTGGCTTGGCCAGAGCCTTAAAACAAGATCGGCGTGCCCGGCAGCTACGGGCGCACTCAGCCCGCAATATTTTGGCGGGAACCGGGTCTATTGCCGGACGGCTAGAAACTAACTGGCGCGAGCGCCTCTCGAAAACTTTCGGGCAAGTAACCCCCGTGGAAGCTCAAGCCTACCTGGATAAAGTGGCGGAACCGGCGTTGCGGGCCTTTGCCGCAGAACTAAATAAACAGGGGATCCCCGCCGAGGTCGTCCGGGGAGATAATGATCCCCTCGAGCAAGTAGATCTACAAGCCCGCATCTATGACCGTCTAAAATTAACCGCTTTCAAAGGTGCTGACCAGTTTGTTTACCGGATTCTGGCGGTAGATACCGCGAATACTATCTACGCGGGTTCTGCCCCCAGTAGCCCGCGATCTACTCGCCTGGAAGTACATTTGCCTGATAATGATCAAGATTATGACGTGATGGGTTATTCGCGCAGCGCCATCATCCATGACGCCTTTGACCATTTCGACCGCTACCAGGACTATTGGCGGATTAACGACGGCTAAAGCGGGAAAAATTTGTGCTTTGGGGTTTTGACGTTTCCTATTGTCGAGCGGGTTTTTCCGGTAAACTGCAAGTATAGACAGGATTTTGAGCCGCTATTGTTAGCACAGTAGACAATAACGCTCGCGGATCGGGCGATCCGTTAACTAGGGTTAAAGTTGACGCCATCGCCAGTAGTTTAGAGAGGAAAATAGATGACTATCCCGGTGCCCCTGTACAGACTACCGGAGGCTATGGCCTGTTTTAACTCGGCTTCTTTGATTACTTTGCCTTACGGTGCCCACGTAAAAGTCCATACTGTAGATCCGATCTTAGAGGACGGGCGACTGAGAATCCGCAATGCTCGCGACTCGGCCTTACGTAACGGAGCTGCCAACCCAAATGTTACTTTGATTTGGCAAAGCCCCTATCCCCATGGCTGGAGCCTGGTAGTTGAGGGCCAGGCTTGGGCAAACGGTCCAGATTTGATGATCGAGTACGAGTCGGGGATTCTGCATCGTCCTCAGTACCATAACGATGGGCCGCAGTGGATGTGGCAAGACGGGGAGTGCCCCGTCCAGTAGGTGCCCCGTAGGCAATGCTCGCCCCGGCACGGATCAAGCGGGAGACTATTTGGCTTCTACTGGCTGAAAAGACCGTAACCGCAGGCTGTTTCCCACCACGAAGGCCGACGAGCAAGCCATAGCGGCTCCCGCCAGCATGGGGTTAAGTAATCCCAAGGCTGCCAGCGGTATGGCGGCAACATTGTAAGCGAATGCCCAAAACAGATTCCCTTTAATGATTTTTAGAGTGCGGCGCGAAAGCCGAATCGCATCTACCGCGGCCAATAGATCCGGGCGCATCAAAGTAATATCAGCGGCTTCAATCGCCACATCGGTGCCGGAGCCCATCGCGATCCCCAGGTCTGCTTGCGTAAGGGCGGCCGCATCATTAACCCCATCACCAACCATGGCTACGGTGGCTCCCCGTCCCTGTTTGCGGAAACCTGCCACCACTTTATCCTGGGGTTTTACTTCTGCGATTACCTCTTCAATTCCAATTTGTTTACCTACTTGGCGCGCCACATTTTCGGTGTCTCCAGTCAGCAACACCGGGGTTAGCCCTAACTCTTTGAAGCGCGCGATTGCCGGAGCGCTGGTTTCTTTTACCTGGTCGGCAATCCCTAGAAGTCCTTTCACCTGACCATCGAGGGATACCAGTACCATAGTTTCGCCGCGGCTAGTGTGTTCCGTGATTACCTCCTCGAAAGCGGAAGAAATTACGGCACCTTGCTCGCTAATAAACTTGCGGTTCCCCGCCAGTACCGCCTGCCCTGCAATAGTGCCGCGCACCCCGCCTCCGGGGTAGCTTTGGAAATCTGCTGGTACCTTATCGCTGGCGAGCTCGATTCCTTTAGCGGTTGCTGCCCGGGTAATCGCCCCGGCGATGGGATGTTCACTGCCGCTTTCCAGGGTAGCGGCCGCCTGCAATACCCCCAGATCATCGGGAGGAAAGATGCTTACCAGTTCCATATTTCCACTGGTAACAGTGCCGGTTTTGTCGAGGATAACTGTATCTACTTGTCGGGTAGATTCCAGTATCTCCGCACCCTTAATTAGAATCCCCAGCGAAGCCCCGCGGCCGGTTCCTACCAGCAACGCCGTAGGGGTAGCCAGCCCCAAGGCACAGGGGCAAGCAATAATTAACACCGCCACCGCGCAGGTAAAGGCAGTAACCGGGGTTCCAATTATTAACCAGATCAGCAAAGTAAGCAGCGAAATCGCCATCACTATCGGCACGAAAACTGCGGAAATCCGATCTGCCAGGCGTTGAATCGGGGCTTTGCCGGCCTGCGCCTGTTCTACTAGGCGGGTAATCTGAGCTAGTTGCGTTTTAGAGCCCACCCGGGTGGCGCGAACTACCAGGCGGCCATAGGTGTTGATGGTCGCGCCGGTAACCTGGTCACCTACTCCTACCTCTACCGGGACTGATTCCCCAGTTAGTAAGGAATTATCGACGGCGCTGACCCCGGAGACTACCACTCCATCGGTAGCGATTTTTTCGCCCGGAAGAGAAATAAATTCTTCACCCTCGCCAAGTTCTTTGATCGGGATCTTTACTTCCTGGCCGGCTCGCAGCGCGGTTACCTCTTTCACCCCCATTTCGGCGAGGGAACGCAGTGCATCCCCGGCACGTACTTTGGCGCGTTTCTCAAAATAGCGTCCGCCTAGAATAAAAACCGTTACCCCAGAACAAACTTCCAGATAGATGTGACTGGCGGCATCCCCGGGTCGGGCGAGCAGCTGGAAATCATGGGTCATGCCTACCTGGCCAGCATCCCCAAAGAACAGGGCATATAAAGACCAAATAAAAGCAGCTAAAGTACCCAAAGAAATCAGGGTATCCATAGTGGTGGTGGCGCGGCGGGCATTTACCAAGGCCGCGTGGTGGAAGGGGTAAGCTCCCCACAGCACCACCGGAATCGTCAGAAGCAGGGACACCCATTGCCAATAGGGGAACTGCAAAGGCGGAATCATCGCCAACACAATCACGGGAGCCGCTAAAATCGCGCAAATAATCAGGCGCCGCCGCAGTCCTGCCAGTTCCTGCGAGCTGGTCTTCGGGTGTTCTTGCCCGTCCTCGCGCCCAAAATCCCCGTCCGTAAACGCGCTATAACCGGCGTTTTCCACGGTTTTTATAAAATCTTTCGCGCCAAAATCACCACTTTGGGAAATAGTGGCTTTCTCAGTCGCATAGTTAACGGACGCGCTTACTCCCGGCATGTTATTGAGGGCTTTTTCAATATGCGCCGCACAGGCTGCGCAACTCATGCCCCCGATTGTCAGTTCGAGGTTCTGAGAATTATCGATACTACTAACCAACTGCTACCTCCTGCGCCCTATCCTAACTATTTGATAATCAGCTAGTAAGCGGTTTTTTCCAGGGCGAAAAGCAAACTGGCAGCACCTTCAGCGAGTGCGGGCTTTGAAAGAATCCCGGTAAGAGGGCGGGAAAACAGAATTAGCTAAGGAAACTAGCAGAGCCGCTAATCGGACTTGAACCGATGACCTACGCTTTACGAGAGCGTTGCTCTACCAACTGAGCTATAGCGGCAAAATGCCTTAGGCACCGTGTCAGTCTATCTAGCCTTCGCCCCGCTTTCCAAACTTTTCGACCAGGTAGAACGGTTATTTTCGCCACGCTATAGCCGGTGGCAGAACCGGGAGATGGAAATATGAGGTTACAGCTGGCGGATGGTTTGTTTAATCATGGCGATCATTCCGGCGCGCACCGATAGCGAATCCACTCCGGCCGCAACTAACTTGCCTGCCCAAGCCGGATCAGAAGCCATATCCCCGCATACGCAAACTTCAATGGGAGCGGCGGCGTCATGGCAGACTTGAGCGATCTGGCGAACCATTTCCACCACTGTTTCCCGCACTTCATCGGCTAGGTCGGCTACCTGAGAGTTTCCCCGATCCGCGGCGGCAACATATTGACACAGATCATTGGTGCCTATGGAGATAAAATCCACGGCCCCACAAAACTCTTCCATGCGCAAAGCAGCAGAGGGTGTTTCCACCATAATTCCCAGAGGCAAAGGTATTTGGGCTGGCCGCGCCGCTTCTTCGATTCCGTAAGTATCGGCGGTGATCTCTTCTAGGAGGGAACGTACCCAATCCACTTGATGCACGTGATTGACCATAGGAATCATCACTCGCAAAAGTTTACCTAGACCTTCGGATTCTAAAGTTTGGTTAGCGTCGAGAACTGCCCCCAATTGGTCGCGTAACAGATGCGGGAACTTACGTAGTAAGCGAACCCCTCTAACCCCTAAGAAAGGATTATTTTCTGGAGGCTGCTTGGCAAAAGGCAAGGGCTTATCTGCTCCAATATCCCACAGGCGAATCGTGGTTTGCCCCAGGTTGCGCGCTAGCTCGGCGTACACTTCTGCCTGCTGCAGACGGGATGGAGCTCCCTGGTAGCCCGCAAATAGGGTTTCGGTTCGCACCAGACCGCAGCCTTCGGCACCTTTAACTGCGCCGGTAGGCCCGGAAACATTCACCTGGATAGGGATCTGTTTACCATTGGCGGTAATCGCCGGGTTCTCTAACTGCTCTAAAGCATTGGTGGCGGTAGCAACTCGCTCGCGGGCTAGTTCAATCCAATGAGCAAAGACCCTAGCCTTGGGGTTAACTTCTAAATGTTTTGTGCGTGGATCGAAAACAATGGTGTCCCCGTCATGAACCCCCCATTTCAGACCGGCATAAACGGGGATTCCCCGCGAGGCTGCCACAATCGCACCATGACCGGTAGTGCCGCCACTGCGGGTAACTACCCCTTCTATTTCTGGAGGCAAACTGGCGGCTAGCGGGGCATCAAGTTCTTCAACTACCAACACTGCCGGAGTGGAATGCTTCTTAATCAGTTCCTCTAGATTATCGAGCTCGCCACCGATCAACGCCTTTTTTAACAGGCGAGATACCGCAAGTAAATCGGTAGCCCGCTCCGCCAAATAAGGATCATCCAGCTTTTCCATCTTGGCAGCAGCTGCGCTATAGGCATTGTCTACTGCGGCAAAAGCATTGGTTCCCCCCGCAATTTCATCGGCGATTTCAGCTCGCAGTTCGGGATCATCCACCAGCGCGATCTGCATTTGGATAATTGAATCCGAACCCAAAGACCTCAGGTAGGCTCTAACGGCTTTGCGGGCTTCTTCTAACGCCTGCCCCTCATTGGGACTGACCCGATAAAACTCGGCGTCCTCGTGCCCCTCCAGCACCAGCGCGTATCCGATAACTATCTGGTCGCCGTTACGCGCCGGGTCGGTAGGAGTAGGAACTTCCTTAGCAAGTTGAACGGCAATCGCGTTAACCGAACTGTCCGCTTTCTTCTCGGATCCTCCCGCAATCGCAGGAGGATCAGTTTGAGTCAAGGCTTGCCGGATAGCAGCAAAAACCTCTGTTGCCTGCGGATCTAGAGTACCTAGCTCTAGAGTCTCACCTTTTCCAATTCCTAAAGAACTCACCTGGGTGAGGGAAGCGGCGTTTACTATGCGGAAAGTCCCGGCTTTGCGAGCAAAAACCGGAATTTCTCTCGCTCCAATAGCACTGGCAAGGGCAGCGGCGGGACGGGCATGCATCCCGTGCGGATCAATAATTTCTAAAGCCAAGGTCGCGGCCTCGGGGGCGGAAAATGATTCCTCTCCCGAGGCCGCCTCGGCAGCATTGTCGGTAAACTCTCCCTCGCCCTCGGGGAGAGGCTCCTCGGTGTCACTGAGCTGGTCGATCTTGCCCGCCAAGGCTGCTTTTGCCTGACTGGCTACCTCTTGCAAGCTAGCGCCCCCGGCGGCACTAACTACCGCCGCAACCAGTCCTTCCACCAGAGGGCCGGAAGATATTAGGCAACGATCAGCCAGTTCAGGGTCAAGGAACTCCAATGCCATTTGCGAACTGAGCAGCGCGGAGCCCAAATCTACCAAAATCAGCACCCCATCGGGGTTATCAGCAGCTGTAATAGTTTCACTGATTTGCTGAGCATCGGTACCTAACTCTACCTGCTCGCCATCGCTAATTCCCGCTGCCACCAACACTTTGGGGGTGCTGCCGGCGACGGTCATCTGCATCGCGAGCTCTTTAGCGGCAGTAGCTAAGGGCAGTGAATGAGACACCACTACCAGGGAGATCATGCCCACTCCTTATAACCGGTGCTATGCCAAAGCCGCCGCGGCAGCTTTGAACAGTAAAGCAGAGGAAGTCGCGCCGGGATCTTGAGTCCCCTGAGAGCGTTCCCCTAGATAAGAGGCGCGACCTTTCTTTGCGATCATCGGTTCGGTTTCACTGGCAGCCTTATCAGCGCGTTCGCTGGCGGCCTGCAGTGCGGCCTGCAGTCCTCCGGCGGCGGCCTCGTCAAAAGCATCCAGAGCCGGATACAGACAGTCAAGCATGGTTTTATCACCCAGTTCGGCTTTACCCCGTGCCTTTACCCCATCGGCACCCGCTCGCAACGCCTTCCCAATAGCGGCAGTATCCGCATCAGGGGTTAGCGCTGCCCCCATGCGCATGAAGAAAGTGCCGTACAGCGGACCAGAAGCGCCCCCCACTTTAGAAACCAGGGTAGCAGGGCGCCGGCATCAGCGAAACTGGTGGGATCGAGCTCTGCCACTGCGGTCATGCCGCGCGCCATATTGGCACCATGATCGGCATCCCCAATGCGTCTATCGAGATCAGTCAGGTAGTCGGCGTTCTCTACTATTAGCTCTTTATAGGCGGTGAGCCAGGCGAAAAAGTCTTGGGTTTCTGCCACTATTAGCACCCCCAACGCAAACCGGTAGTGTTCACCGGAGCATCCCAGAGTTTGAGGAGCTCGTCGCTGCCCTGGGTTAGAGTCAGGGAACAGCCCGCCATATCTAGGGAAGTAATGTAGTTACCTACCAGGCAACGAGCTACTTTAATCCCTTTAGCTTCTAGTATCCGGGCTACTTCGCCGTATGCAAGGTAGAGCTCAATCATCGGGGTGGCACCCATGCCGTTGAGCATCGCAAATACCGGTTGCCCACTAAAATCTAGGTCTGCCAAAATCGGTTCCACCAGTTCCGCAGCAAGCTCATCGGCAGTAACTAAGGGGCGGCGTTCACGTCCGGGCTCCCCGTGAATACCGATACCTACCTCAATCTCGTCCTCTCCGAGGTCGAAAGTGGGTTTACCAGCAGAAGGAACCGTACAAGAAGTGAGGGCAATCCCGTAGGAGCGGGAACGTTCATTTACTTCCTTGGCGATGCGTTCTACCTCGTCCAAACTGGCTTTAGCTTCCGCAGCGGCTCCTGCCAGTTTTTCTACGAAAACGGTGGCACCCACCCCGCGGCGCCCCGCAGTATAGAGCGAGTCTTGCACCGCTACGTCATCGTTGACCACTACCGAACGCACATCCACCCCGGTTTCGGCGTTTGCCATCTCTGCGGCCATCTCGAAATTCATCACATCGCCGGTATAGTTTTTGACGATATGGAGGACACCGGCACCCCCATCTGTTTCACTGGTGGCGGCCATCATCTGGTCAGGTACTGGGGAAGTAAAGACCTCTCCGCAGCAGGCGGCATCCAGCATACCGGGGCCTACGAAACCGGAATGGAGTGGCTCATGTCCGCTGCCTCCGCCCGAAATCAAACCTACTTTGCCTTTAACGGCGCCGCGGCGAGTGTAAACTACTTTGTTTTCATGATCGATACGCAGGGTATCCAAGTGAGCTAGTTCTAAACCTTTTAGCGAATCTGCGACTACATTGTCGGCAGAATTAATTATTTTTTTCATGCCCTCATTGTGTCACGTACCACTTCCGGGCGCTACCGTTTTTTAAAGCAACGCTAGAAGCTAGTTACTTACGCCCGTTACCGCGCTTTGAGAATAAGAAAAATGAGAGGAGGAAAAAATTAACGATGCTCCGGAGCTTTAAGGGGTATCAGCAATGCGAGCCCGGTTCCCAGCAGCAGGGTGATCCCTAAGACTCCGAAATGCTGGGAGCTAGCCCCTGCCGGCACGAAAAGTTTTCCAATCCACACAAACAGGGCAAACAAAGTGGGGGACATGAAAGAAACTGCCCTTCCAGTGGTGGCGTAAAGCCCAAAAAGTTCTCCTTCGCGCCCCTTAGGAATAATCCGCGCCAGGAAGGAACGCGAGGCTGACTGGACGGGACCGACGAAAATACACAGCAACAACCCAAAAGACCAGAAGATCTTGGCGCCACCGTTGTGGGCAAAAAAGAGGGTCAGCCCCAAGCAGGTCATACAGACAAGAGAAAAAACCATTACTTTTTTCGGACCAAAAAAGTCATCAGCGACCCCGCAGGCGATAGTGGCGATTCCCGCCACCACGTTAGCGACAATCGCGAAAATCATTACTTGCCCGCCGTCTAGACCGAAAACGGTAGAGGCCAGGATAGCTCCGTAGGTGAATACCCCGGCGAGGCCGTCTCGGAAAATTGCGGAGGCAATTAGGAAACGCAAAATTTCGGGGGCGGTTTTTGCTAGACGTTTAATGGTTTCCCACAGCTCGATATAGGCGGCTTTAACTCCGGCCAAACCCCCAATAGGTTCTTGGTCTTGCGAATCGACCCCTGCCATAGTCACGGGATGGAGTTTTCCATCCGCTCCTCGCCGCCGTCCTGGCAGCGCCACAATCACCGGAATCGAAAACACCGCAAACCAGATGGTAGCGAACACCATGGCGATCCGGATATTTAGGAAGTTTTCACCGGTTACCCCGAACCAGCCCACTTCGGGGGAGATGAAACCAACATAGAGAACCCCCAGTAAAATAATGCCGCCCAGATATCCCATACCCCAACCGATACCGGATACTTTTCCCATGTTTTCTTTAGTGGAAACCCGCGACAACATGGCATTATAGTTCACGGAGGCGAACTCGAAAAAGATATTTCCAAAAGATAGCAGCGCCACCCCTAGCCACAGCGCCCCGGTTTTTCCGAGGGGAGAAGTGGGGTAGACCGCGAACATTAGCGCCATGCAGATGGTTACTAGGGTAGAAAACAGTGCCAACATCCGGGTGCCGCGCCCCTTATGGTCAGCACGCTGCCCGGAAACCGGTGCCACCAGAGCGATCACCAATCCGGCGAAAGCTAGCCCAATCGACAAGTCAGTAGTAGCCCGATTGCCGGGGGCAAATAAATCTTCGGTAGTTAGGTACACGGTGAAAACAAAGGTGGTGGCCACCGCGTTGAAGGCCGCAGAGCCCCAATCCCACAACGACCAGGCTAAAATTTTACCTTTGGTGCGGTCATGGTTCTCGCCTGCCAGATGTTGCTGTTGATCACTGGTTTCAGCCATAAGTTCCTGCCCTTATTCTTGCTCGGGATTCTCCACCAGCCAGGTGGCTAGTTTTAGATCCAAGGGGTACGTGATTTTCAAAGCTCGCATTGATCCTGCCACAAAGTATTGCTGGTAACCGAGTTTAGCTGCAAGTAGAGCATCATCTAGAGCCCCGTCCTCGGAAATGCTTTCCTTTCGCGCCTGTTCGTGAGCCGCAAAAATAACATCCCCGGCAAAACCTTGGGGGGTTTGTACGCAGCGCAGTCGTGAACGATCGGGGGTAGCTCCTGAGGGAGTAATCTCTACCCCCGCCCGGCAAAATGATTCACCGGCGATTTCCCGTACGGTGTCAACCAAAGCGGTGGCGGGTACTACCGCCGGGCAGCCAGAGGCGACCGCTGAACAAACGCGTTGAAACTGCGCGCGAGGAGTGAGTGCTCGAGCCGCATCATGAATCAGGACGATAGCTTCCGGGTCTTTGGCGGGGACTATCCCCTCGCCAGTTTCGAAAGTTAATAGCCCTTGCAGACCCTGGTAGACGGAGATTTGCCGGTTTGTGCCTCCGGCTACAACTTTCCAAGGGTAGGACAGGGAGGCGGTACGGGCAATCGCGGTGAAAGCATCTAGGTGATCGCCGGGAGCTGTAATTACTACCCCGGCCAAGTCATCCAACGGTTCTAGGGAGCGCAGGGCATGGTGCAATAAAGTGTGACCAGCCAATTTTACTAGCGCTTTTGGTCCGGGATTGCCGAGACGAGATCCGGAACCAGCGGCAGTCACGACGCAGTAAACGCTGCGCCCCATAACCAGTCCTTTTACCTCTATTTATCGTTAACCCGGTTGTATTCTACCTGGGCTTCTTCCATGATTTTATCGAGACGATCCGAGGCCGCCTCTTCGTCTTCGTTCTTCGCTAAAGCAAGTTCAGAAATCAGAATTGCCCGCGCTTTAGCCAGCATCCGTTTTTCACCGGCCGACAGTCCGCGTTCGTTATCGCGGAAGGTTAAATCCCGTACCACTTCGGAAACTTTTAAGATGTCTCCGGTGGCTATTTTTTCGCCATTAGCCTTATAGCGACGTGACCAGTTAGAGGGTTCTTCAATATGGGCCTCTTGCAGCACCGCGAGGACTTCTTTTAGGCCTTCTTCATCGACCACGTCGCGAACCCCAACCATATCCACATTTGCCGCCGGCACTTGGATAGTCATATCGCCATTGGTAACCCGCAGCATTAGGTAGGTGGTGTCTTCTCCCTTGAGTTTACGAGTAGTGATATTTTCGATCACCGCCGCGCCATGGTGGGGATAAACAACGGTCTGGCCGATTTCAAATGTCATAACTTATAGGCTCCCAAATACAATTTTTCCGGATCCTATTCTACCGTAAATCGGCTTTACCTGCTAAAGAGGGCGTGTAGGTCACATATTTTAAGGAGATGCTTCTTTCCCGCTATTTTTGCAAGCTAGGAGGATGCAAAACCAAAACCTGACCCGCTTTTCTAGTATTCCGCCGTGAGCTGGCTTTTTCTTTAGGCGCAGCCAGTAATGCTAATGATTGCCGCCTCGGGTGGGCAAGCAAGACGCACCGGTGTGAATTTAGAGGTGCCTAGTCCTCGCGAAATATGTACCCAGGTTTTCCCGCCCGGCCTCCAATCAGAGATTCCGGCCTGCCTGGAAAGCTTGTTGAGGTTTGGGAGGGGGTAGGTTGTCCCTTTGTGTACCCGAGGATCCGGATTAGCTACCGTGCCTATATGCCATAAATGCATCCCGCCCGAGTAACTCAGCGGCAGATCCGTATTGTTTACTAGAGCCCCAAATCCCGGTAGACACACCTGACCTCCGTGGGTATGTCCGGCCAGCACCAGGTCGGCTCGGCAAGCTACATATTGAAAACCTGGGCGCGCATAGGGGGCATGGGTGAGGGCGAGCCGCAAATCTGCTTTCCCCCAGGTATCCGGGACCTGCACCGCCTGGTCACGCCCAATATGGGGATCATCGGTACCCGTCAGCGCCACGGTTAGTTTTTTTGCGCTGTGTCCTTGCCGGGCAGGGGAAGTAAGAGTGCAGGTAGCTACCCGATTATTAAGATCGCTCCAGCCTCTAGCAGTTAAGAAGTCGCGAAAATCTTCGGTTGGCAGGTCGGGAACGGTACGTAACTTGGGTTTCTTGTTCGGGAAAAAATAGTGCAAGGGAACTTTGGGGATGCCTGAATAGTAATCGTTGGAACCAAATACAAACGCGCCCGGTAGCTTTAGCAAAGGGTTGAGGGCGCGGGAGAGCATCCTTAATCCGGAAGCATCCGCAAAATTATCTCCGGTTAGCGCCACAAAATCTATATCCTGAAATTCCGCCAGTGAGGCCACCCAATCGGCAAGCCAGCTAGTTCCCGACCAAAGATGTAGGTCTGATAGGTGTAATATCCGCAGTTGCCAGCGCAAACTGGCTGATGAAATATTAGACGAATTGCTAGCTGCTCTTCGGTTTTCCTCGGGTCTATCTATGCGGATAGCACAGTTAGGGGAAGAATCTTCCAAGACTAGGGACGCTACCTGCCCTGGGTTCGTCCTTAACTGGTAGCGGCGCAGGCGCGGTGATCGAGCCTCAAAAAATGGGTACGCTATCGCGCCTGCAGCTAAAGATAACCGGGTGTGGTGGCGCCTCAAAAGCTAATCTTCCTCATAATAAAAAGTTTGAGTAATCTGGGTGGTGGTAGCAGTAGGCGATTGCGAGGGCGAGGGCTCTTCGCTGGGTTGGGTGCGCTTAGGTCGCGCTCGGCCTTGGGAAATGGTTTTACCCTCTCCAATATTGGCGGCCGGGAAACTCGTGGCCGGCAGAGGTTGTACTGCTGCTGACATGTATTCCCTAAATGCCAGGGCGGGAACGGTGTTACCCCAAACGATCCCATAGTAAGCACCGTTAATCCTCAATCCCGTCAGGTTGCGCGGACCTCCCTGGGAATAGCCGACCCAAACCGCGGTCGCCAGATTCGGGGTTGCCCCCACGGTCCAGGCCGCTTTCGGGCCGTTAGTGGTACCGGTTTTTGCCATTACTTGGCGGCCAATATTGACCCGGCCTCCATAGCTATTAGCGGTAGATACCAGTACCTGAGCGGTTTTATTAGCCACGCTTTCTTCAACGGTGCGTTTACAGTTTCCCGAGGGAACCTTGAAAGATTTACCGTCGGCATCCACTACTTTTTCGAGCGCTACCGGGGAGCAGAGCGTACCTCCGGAAGCAATTGTGCCAAATGCATTCGCCATGTTTAGGGGGGTGACGGAAGCAGACCCAATAATGAAGGGCGGATAAAAATCCTGTTTTAGATTAGGATCGCCGCTTACTGCCCCTAGATTCTCGCCCATCTTGTAGATATCGCAAAGATCAAGGTTTTTAGCCATCCCGGCATAGGTGGTGTTCAAAGATTTTTGAGTACCTTCTAAAACCGATGTGGCATAGTTGTTACCCCCGGTGGCGTTCTTTAAATCCCAAGAGCTGGCATGTACCGGGCAGTTGCCGGAAATTTTCCAATCGCGCGGGGAATAGTGGTTACGTCCCCCTACTACCGAATAGGCGGAATAGCCATTATCAAACCAGGTAGCCAAAGTTACCGGCTTATATGATGAGCCTGGCTGGAAGCCTGCGCCCCCACCGTGCGCCTTATCCACCCCGAATGAGCTCTGGGTTGCCCGCGGATGCTCCTTGGCGGGATTACCGTAAGGAGTGTTTTGGGCGATGGCTCGAATTTTTCCCGTTCCCGGTTCGATAGAGGTAATCGCTATGGACAGTCCGGAACCATCGGCCTCCGGGATGCGGTTAAAAGCGGTGTCGGTTGCCGCATTTTGCATATTGGAATCCATGGTGGTGTAGATTTTCAGCCCCCCACGTAGCAACAGGCGTCGCCGGTCATTAAGGGACTTGCCGAAAGCAGGATTATTGTAAATTTCGTTGACTGCATAGGCGCAAAAGAAGGAGGCCTTCCCGGCGGCTGCACATCCTTGTTGATCAGGAGAAACCTTCAATAATTTAGGAACCGGTACCGCTTTTGCCTCTTTATATTGATCGTAGGAGATCATTTGTTCGCGCAGCATCGCCTTTAAAACCTGGTTACGACGATTTTGGCTATAATCCGGGTGGATAGTGGGATCGTATTTTGCGGGGGACTGGGTGATGCCAGACAGCAGGGCACCTTCACTAAGCGTCAGGTCTTTCGCGCTTTTTGAAAAATAGTATCGGCTGGCCGATTCTACCCCGTAAACCGAAGTTCCATAGGGGGCGATATTTAAGTACCCCTCTAAGATTTGGTCTTTAGAAAGCTTTTTTTCGATAGCGAGGGCGTCCTTGGCTTCCCGCAGTTTACGGGAGATGCTCTGTTCGCGGGCTTTGCGAACCTCGTTCATATCTCCAGAGCGCAGACCCTTGTCTATTAGGGTGTTCTTTACTAGCTGTTGGGTGAGGGTGGAAGCGCCTTGTTTGTCTCGCCCCGCTAAGTTATTGACAATGGCGCGAGCAATACCCTCTAGATCCACCCCCCGGTGCTGATAAAAACGATGATCCTCGATAGCCATGGTTCCTTTTTGAACCCAGGGGGACATGTCTTTGAGCTTGACCACGATACGGTTCTCGGCATAGAAACGGGCGATTGCCTTACCGTCGCGCGAGTAAATTACCGATTGCTGAGAAGGCTGAGTGGGTTTAAATTCGCTGGGTATTTCGGTGAGGGCGCTCATTCCGGCGCGCGCAGCTAAGCCGGTTACCCCCACCACGGGCAGGGATAGACCGG
>OBWZ01000234.1_pt1 | contig 27363 bp, 28 predicted proteins | sample 1476561 | NCBI WGS metagenome assembly OBWZ01 (sample SAMEA2580138, study PRJEB22360) | human gut metagenome | biome: human gut; feature: human-associated habitat; material: faeces | place: Denmark | collected 2008/2010 | reverse complement strand
CACCAATAAGGGTCGCCGGGGGGCCCGTCTCGCCGTGCGAGCCGCCGATCTAGCAGAGCAGGGACTGGACTGGGCAGCTCCTCGCGCACAGGCCGCGCTCTCTAGCGCGATTGAGCGCGCGACTCCCCTTGTTGAGTCCGCAAGCGAACGTGCACAGTCTGTCGCCGACCGTGCTCAGCCCTTCCTTTCCGACATTCACGGCCACGTCGTGGACGACTACCTGCCTCGCCTGAACAAGGCAGTGTCCGAGTCTGCCACTGCTCTTGCTGCTGAGGGCGATCTGGGCTCGCGCGCACGCGCCGCTCGTTCCGCATCGGCACAGGCACTGTCCACCCCGACCCGTAAGAAGAAGTGCTGCAAGAAGAAGGGTCGCCTGCTTCGCGCCCTCTGCTTCACCGCATTGACCGCTGCCGCCGCTGGTGCAGGCTACGTCCTGTGGAAGCGCAGCCAGCCGATCGAAGATCCGTGGGCCGAGGATTACTGGGCAGACCTCGAGGTCGAAGACTACAGCGCTGATCAGAACCAGGAAGCTTCTGCCGAGTAAGACAGAGCGCCTCTGAGAAGGCTTAATGTTTGGGGGGTCGCGACGCATTGCGTCGCGACCCCCCAAACATTTCTCTGTCCAGATCTTCGCAGGTGAAGATACTCAGCTGAAAATGCGCTAACCGGCGATGAAGAAGAACCCCACGAATCCAAGGATTCCCAACGCCAAGGAACTCACATTCAGAACGATCGCCCACACATTGAGCGTGCGCTGTGGCGCCGAGATCTGGACTGCACGACTCGGAATCGATAAGACCACGCCGAGGATATTAATCGGGCCAATGAGGCCGACCCACATGATCACAATCAGGATCCACACCCAACCGGCACCTTCGGGATGTCCGCTCTTGATAGCGTCTTGGATGATCATGTAGGGGAACAAAAACGAACAAATGACAAGAATCCAGCCGATGACGCCAAGGATCAGCGGGAAACGCTTAAGTTTCGCTTCACCTTGTCCATACGGTGTTCCAAGCTTTTGACCAGCCGGCTGCGGCATGCTCACGTTGTCCTCCTCGTGGATAAATATTGCGAAGACTGAGACTAGCGAAGGCTCCAGGCCCTGTAAAGGTGACTACTCAAGGAAAGAGCTGAGCACCCGCACAACCCCGGCCTCGTTATTCGAAGGGGCAACAAAGCGAGCGGCGGCAAGGATATCGGGAGACGCATTCGCCATCGCAAAGGAAAACTCAGCGTGAGACATCATCCCAAGGTCGTTTCCCGCGTCTCCAAATACTGCGGTTTGTGCAGGTGAAACCCCAAGATACTTCTGCAGCTCGCTGACAGCTTTGCCTTTATCGACTCCGCGCATCTGCAAATCAGCCCAGTTATCGCCAGAAAGCGCGAATTGATGACTCTTCTTGAAGCTTCCCAAAGTTCGTTCAGCCAAGGGCTTCACATCCCCTGCACTGCGCAGAGCAAGCTTAATGATTGCGTCATCCAATTCACCGCGTTCAATCTCATCAAGAACCTCAATCAGGTCTTCAACAACCTGCGTTCGCGCGTAATACGGCACGATTGCATGCAAGAAAGGCTCATCGCTGCGCTCGATATACGCTGACTTCTTCCCGCAGACGACAAGGCCACCGTCCCACTGCGCAGCTTCTTGGTCCTGAGCTTTCCCGTCTTGAACATCGGTACGCGCAGCAAAGAAACCACCTTGACGCACGTGATGACGGACTAACTCAACACAGCGGCGCACAGTCCCTAGGTCAAGGGGACTTGAGGATATCTCTTCCCCATCACGCATAACAATCGCACCGTTTTCTCCGATAAAAGTCATCCCCACGCGCCCCGGGAACATGTTGATCAGAGTCCAGATTTGCCGACCAGACGCGGGGGCGAAAGTCACGCCACGCGCCTCCATAGAATCGAGGAGCTGCTCCAATCCCACGGGGAAGTTTTTCTGATCATCCAACAAAGTCCCATCCATATCGACCGCTGCCAGACGGATATCAGCATCCGCATATGCGTCGGGATCACTTGCCTGCGGCATTGACGCTTCGCGCATGTGTAGTACTTCCTCACGACCGAAAATGACGTCCTCAAGGGCACCCATTGAACAGAAAAGGACCTGCGACCAGACTAACAACCACGCCTTTCATGGACCTAATACCTCCTACCCGTCAATCTTGTGAAGGCTCATCTGCTAGTTTGAACGGCATGACCCATGCGCAAGTGCTTCTGCGTGAATATGCCCGCGCAACAAATATGTTGATCGCGGGACGACGTTTCGTCACTTCAGACCCTGAGCTCACTTCCCTTCTTGAGGCCTTCGGCGCTCAGGTCGCTCCCCACCCCAGTATGGAAGGATCCTTGGGCCTCGAAACAGTATTTGATCTCTCAGACCAGGCACGCCCCCACCCGGGTGCAATTACCGTCGTCGCACCCTCCGGCACCTTCGAAGGGGTCTACTCCCCCGACGGTTCCCCAATTTCTGGACCAGGGGACCCCGAGCGCATCGCGTGGGCCCGTTCGCTCATGCCCGTGACCGAGGCCGCGGTTCGCCGCATTGCCCACCTGCTCCCGGGCCGCCGGATTGGCCTCGCCCTGGTATTGGAACCTAAGACTGCTGCGCTTGCTTTGATGCTTTCCGAGGCCGGTGCTGAGGTGTGCGTCTTTGGGCACGCAAGCGAGACCCGAGATGACGTTGCCGATGCCCTGCGCCGCGCGGGTCTGAAGGTCTTTGCAGATTCCCACGCAACCCTGGAGCAGGAAGAAGCACTCGCCCGCGACTTCCTCGCGGAAAACAACGAGTACCTGCTGGATGACGGTTCGCATCTTATTCGCATGGCTCACGATCCGGGTCGCGCTCCCACAGCGCTTTCCGCCTTGCGCGGCGCGGCCGAGGAAACGACCTCGGGACTGCGACCGCTACGCCATTTCCCGCTCCAAATCCCAGTGATTGCCAGCAATGACGCACGTTCCAAGACACTCTTCGATAACGCCTATGGAACCGGCCAATCCTGTTGGACAACAATCCTGGACATCATTGACCCCGCGAAAATTGGCGCCCCGATCCCCGGTATGAAGATCGGAGTCATCGGCTACGGTGACGTCGGAAAGGGATGCGCGCGCTTTGGCCGCGCACTGGGAGGAAAGGTCAGTGTCGTCGAACTTGACCCGGTTCGCGCTCTCCAAGCGCGCATGGATGGTTTCACTGTCGCTTCACTGTCTGAGGTTGCCGCACGCGCAGGCATGTTGATTTCCGCGACGGGAGAGCCCTCGACCATTCCGCTCAGTGCGCTTGAGGCTCTCCCCGAAAATGCGATTGTCACTGTCGCGGGCGGCGTGGTCGGTGAAGTTGAGTTCGAGCAGGCGCTCGCCGCGGGGTGGACGCTGAGCGAGGCCGCTGACCCACACGTGCAAAGGCTGACCGATCCGAAGGGTAAGTCCCTGCGTCTTCTGGAAAAGGGTGAAGGCATCAACTACACGGCCGGCGAAGGAAACCCCATCGAGATCATGGACATGAGTTTCGGAGTGCAAGTCGCAGCGCTCACTGAATTGTTGACCTGCGGGGAAGAGCTTTCTCCCGGGCTTCACAATCTTCCTAGCCACGCTGATGATGCGGTATCTCGGGCTGCGCTTGATGCACTTCGTGGGACAGGCAATGCACAATAGTTCCATGACTTCGACGCTTTCCCAGGATGACGCAGAGATCCTCAGCCCCCGCCCGCATTCCGACGTCGTCGAGGTCTACTCAGCTGGGCTCGTCATTCCGATCACCGCTCCATCCGTCTTGGACGGTGCTATTGCGGTTTCCGGTGGACGAATCGAACACGTAGGATCTCGTGACTGGGTGCTCCACGCACTTAAGCAAGCTGGACGTTCTTTCGTCGAGCATCACGTCGACGGAGTACTGATGCCCGGCCTCGTCAATGCGCACACCCACCTGCAGTACACGGGAATGGCGGAAGTTGGAGCGAAACGCTACACGGGTTTCCCCTCGTGGGCGCAGGCTTTCGACGCGGTCTATGACCACACAGAGTTTGATTGGAAGGCCGAGGCCGCGCGCGGTGCTCGCCTCTCGATCCGTTACGGGACAACCAGTGCTGCCGACGTTGTCACCGATCCCGAGGCCGCGGGCGCGCTCCACGACCTGGGCCTGCACGGCGTCGCCTACTGGGAAGTCATGGGGTGGTCGAATGCAGATTGGGCAGCTCACGGTCCGGCAAGCGTCAATGCCTCCCTGGATGCGATGCCCACTCCCCCGCAGATCGGTATTTCCCCGCACGCCCCATACTCATTGGACGCGGAACCGCTTTTGGATCTTCCCGACCTTGCGCGTCGGCGTAACCTTCGCCTGCATATCCACTTGGGTGAATCCCATTCCGAGGCCGAGTGGAAAGAAGGCCGAACCGCGCAATTGGACGATTTGTGGCGCAGCGGAGCATCGACCTCCTTCACGGAAATGCGTTCCTTGGGCGGTGGATTCTCGGCAACACAATTCGTCGACCAACTGGGGGTTTTGGGTCCTGATTGCCACGTTGCCCACGGCGTGTACATGACCGCAGATGACCGGCGTCGCTTGCGTTCTCGAAATACTGCTGTTGCTTTGTGTCCGCGCTCGAATCGTGTGATTGGCTTGGATGCTCCCCCTGTTGCCGCCTACCTGAATGAGGGCAATTTGCTGGCCGTGGGGACGGACTCTCTGTCCTCTTCTCCCAGCCTCGATGTCATGGAAGACGTCGCACTGCTCTATAAGATTGCGCGTGCTCAGGGATATTCGGAAAGCGATTTGGCTCGCCGTCTTCTGCATGCCGCAACCTTGGGCGGGGCCGTCGCATTGGGATTGTCGACGGGTTCTCAACGCGTGGGCCAGCTTCAGTCTGGCGCGGTCGCAGACATGGTGTTTTTCGATGTACCCGTAACGACAATCGTCGACACCATCGAAGAGCTCGTCCAAACCGGTGCTTCCCGCCAGATTGCGACGATTATTGACGGAAACTTTCGCTGGGTTGATCCGCGTTTCAGCGATATTTTTGAGGGAGAAGTGCAATGACTACTCTCAGCCCACTCGCTTCCACGCTTGTCAAGCAACTTGACCTTGCACCCCACCCCGAGGGCGGTCACTTCCGTCGAACCTGGACCGCACCCACGCATGTGGAAACCCCTCGCGGCCAGCGAGCCACGGCCTCGGCAATCCTGTTTGTGCTGGATCGCGACGAAGAAGCGGCTTGGCACCTAGTGCACTCTGATGAGCTGTGGATTTGGTCGGGTCCGGGAGCGCTGGAGATTCACTTGGGTGGAAATGGCGAGGCCCCAAGTTCCGAGCCGCAGATCGTGATCTTAGGCTCGCCGGCTGCTGAGGAAGAGGAACTCTCCCCTTCTGAGCCTTCGAACCCCGTGCAATTCCTTGTCCCCGCCGGTTCGTGGCAGCGTACTTTTGCACGGGGCCAAGCAGCACTCGCAACATGCATTGTGTCACCCGAGTTCTCTTTCGAAGACTGGAAGCTTGCGGAAACCAATTCCTGAAGCTTTTCTAAGTGTCGACAATGCTCATGCAATGACATAGCCTGAGTGGCATCCAGTAAGAACTGGAAGTATCACTATTGAAGGAGTCATCGTGGATCTGGAAAACCTGAAGAAGCAGGCCGAAGAAGGCTTTGAAGCTGCAAAGGACAAGGTCGGAGACGTCGTCGAGGCAGTTAAGGACAAGGTCGGAGACGTCGTCGAGGCAGCTAAGGACAAGGCCGGAGACGCTAAGGACAAGGCCGGAGACGCCGTCGAGGCAGCTAAGGACAAGGCCGAAGATGCCGTCGAGGCAGCTAAGGACAAGGCCGAAGACGCTAAGGACAAGGCCGGAGACGCCGTCGAGGCAGCTAAGGACAAGGCCGAAGATGCCGTCGAGGCAGCTAAGGACAAGGCCGAAGACGCTAAGGACAAGCTTGGTAAGTGACCATTAGCGTCAAATAAATCAGAGGGCAGATCCAATTGGATCTGCCCTCGGTTATTAGATCCATCATAGCGAGGATCCACGCAGACCATATCTCACATCTCAAGTTTGAGACTATCTCTTTCCATTAGCGCGTAGTTGCCCTTAGCCTTAGAGCGTGGGTGCTTTACCCATGGGTTGACAAGCACTCAGAATTGTTCGGTCCCAATATCTTCATAGGGAGCACACGTGGTTCGTCCCAAGATCCGTTTCCGCAAGTCCGCACTCGTCGCAATCGCAGCAACTGCCGTCATGGCGCTGGGTGCATGCGCGGGCGGAACCACTTCCAGCAGCACAACTTCCGCAACCGCCGATGCTAACGCAACCGGCGAAGCACTCCCCACCGTAACCAAGGGCAAGCTCACCATCGCCACCGGCGACCCCGCTTACACCCCTTGGGTTCTCAACGACAACCCCGAATCCGGCGAAGGCTACGAGGCCGCAGTTGCCTACGCAGTCGCCGAGAAGCTGGGCTTCTCCAAGGACCAGGTCGTGTGGAAGCGCACAACCTTTGATTCGGCAATCGCACCTGGCGCAAAGGACTGGGACTTCAACATCCAACAGTTCTCCATTACCGATGCTCGCAAGCAGGCAGTGGACTTCTCCAGCCCCTACTACACGACCTCCGAAGCGGTTGTCGCCGTGAAGGGTACCCCCGCTGCCGAGGCCAAGAGCCTCGAAGACCTGAAGAAGCTGAAGTTCGGCGTTCAGACCGGTACGACTTCTCAGAACTACGTGATGAACAAGCTCAAGCCCAGCACCGATCCGCTGATCTTCAACGGTTCTGCTGACGTGGTCCAGGCCCTCAAGGGCGGCCAGGTTGACGCAATCGTCGTGGACCTGCCCACCGCATTCAACGTCATCGCAACCCAGGTTGAGAACGGCACCGTGGTTGGCCAGTTCACCGCGAACGAGGATGGCAACAACTTCGGTCTGCTGCTTCCTAAGGGAAGCGCTCTGACCCCCGCGGTCACCAAGGCAGTCGACACGCTGCGCGATAACGGCACTCTGGCTGAACTTCAGAAGAAGTGGCTGGCCGACGCCGCATCCGCTCCGATCTTCGAGCAGTGATCTTCTTCTCCGGCTTGGGATTCGTCCCAAGCCGGAGAATTTTCATTTCCCTTGTCCTGATTGCTTTACGCATTCGAAACCCACTCAGAGGACCCAGTGCTCACCGATTCCCACTCAGCAGACCCCATGGCTGAATTCCCAGTCTCTGAGGTCGAGCGCCAGCGCCGTCGTTACCGGCGCACGCGCACCACTCGCTCACTCTTGATCTCCGCGATCTCCACTCTGATCATCGCGGCACTCATTGTTGTCATCTTGGCCTCGTCTCCGGGGTGGAAGACAACCCAACAAACCTTCTTCAACTGGGAATACGCGAAGAGCTCCTTCCCCGCGGTCCTCTCCGGCATGTGGCTCAACATCCGCATGCTGCTGGTTGCAGCGACTGGCGTGGCGGTCTTTGCAACTCTTCTTGCTGCCGCACGTACCTTGGGCGGACCGGTATTCTTCCCAATCCGATTCCTTGCTGCCGCATACACGGACATCTTCCGCGGTGTGCCCTTCATTGTGGTCCTGTACATCATCGGTTTCGGAATTCCCGCTTTGAACCCATCCAGGCGCATCGATGTCACGCTGCTGGGAACCATCGCCCTGGTCATCACCTACACCTCCTACGTTTCCGAGGTTCTCCGAGCTGGCCTCGAGTCCATTCACCCCTCGCAGCGCTATGCAGCACGTTCACTGGGCCTAACCCACGGACAGACCATGCGTCACATCATCGTGCCGCAGGCAGTTCGTAAAGTCACCCCCGCTTTGATGAACGACTTCATTTCCATGCAAAAAGACGTGGGCCTGATTTCTGTTCTGGGCGCAACTGACGCAATCCGAGCAGCACAGGTTCAGCAGGCAACGACCTACAACTTCACTTCCTACGTGGTCGCGGGCCTCCTCTTCATCGTCTTGTCTTTCCCCTTCATTCGCCTGTCCGATTGGTACACGGCTCGACTACGTAAGCGCGAGCAGATGGGAGGCACCGTCTGATGAGCACGGAAACCACCACCCCCGACGAAAGCTTGGCAACCTCCGCGGAACACCCCGTCCTTTCTGTTCAGGGCGTCGTTAAGCGCTTTGGTTCCAACATCGTTCTGCGTCGCCTGGACCTTGACGTTCACCGTCACGAGGTCGTTGTACTCTTGGGTGCCTCAGGCTCGGGAAAGTCGACCCTCCTGCGCTGCGCGAATCTGCTTGAACGCGTCGATGACGGCCAGATTTTCCTTTCGGGAATGGACATCACCGACCCCAGCATCAACGCCGATAAGGTTCGCGGACAGATCGGTGTCGTATTCCAGCACTACAACCTGTTCCCGCACATGTCAGTGATCAATAACGTGACACTGGCTGCACGCAAGGTCCACGGGTGGGCACCGGAACGCGCAACAAAGCGCGGTATGGAATTGCTAGAACGTATTGGTCTTGCTCAAAAAGCCGAGGAATACCCAGACCGGCTTTCGGGTGGCCAGCAGCAGCGCGTCGCTATTGTTCGTGCACTTGCAACCAATCCCGAGCTTCTTCTGCTCGATGAAATCACCTCAGCATTGGACCCCATGCTGGTCGGCGAAGTTCTTGACCTCGTCCGCGAAGTTAAGGACTCGGGTTCCACGATTCTTATGGCAACCCATGAAATCGGTTTCGCACGCCAAGTAGCAGACCGCGTGGTGTTCTTGGAACGCGGAAAGATCATTGAACAGGGCACCCCTGAGGAGGTCATTGACAATCCGAAGATGCCTCAGACTCAGGAATTCCTGGCTCGCGTCTTCCACTGAGCGTCCAAATAGCTCTGCGTCCCTCTTGTGAGCGGTTCCAAAGCCGCTTGCAAGAGGGACGCAGTGTAGGTCGTCAGTTTCTCCCAGCCTCGACATCAGCCCAGAAGGCAGCACAAACATCCGCCAACGCAGCCGAATTTTCTAATTGTGCACTGTGTTTTGCGTCGGGTATCACCTCATAGCGCGCATCCAATAACGCGGCTTCTTCACGATGCATCTGCTCCGGCCAAACTGTGTCCCCCACCCCGTGAGCGATCAAGACAGGAAGCCCACTTTGACGCAAGGGAAGCGATACATCCGGATAACGCGCCAAAATGAAAGCCGCACCCATGAGCGAGTCCTCGCTGGTAACCATCGCGCGCTGAGCAATCAGCTCGTCTCGAGGATCACTGCTGAGGAACTGGGAAATGTACCAGGCCGATAGTTTCTTTCCCGTTGTTGAGGATAAAAGCCGCTGACGCAGGGGCGTCCAACGCATCGATTCAGGCGGCCGAGGGCCCGTAGAAAACAGCGTCACGGAACGGAATAGTTCAGGCGCAACCACTGCAGCCTGCCGGGCAATCACACCGCCAAATGAATGTCCCAGAAGGTGAATTGGCCGCTCGCTTGCGCCCATTGCGCGCGCAACCTCAATCAGGTCACCAACAAAGTCAGCCAAGCGGTAATTCTCAACGCCTTCGGGCGCCGCAGAATCTGCCTGCCCGCGCTGCGAATAAGCACAGGCGCTTCGTCCGCGCTCGGCCAGATACGGTAAGAAAGGAGTGAAGTCTTCCTTAGAGCCCGTAAACCCCGGAACGAGAAGCACCGGAACAGACTCGAACTGATCGCCAGCGCGAGACCCCTCATGGACTAGAGACGCGCTCTCCGCCTCGGGAGCAATGCCGGCCACGGCCTCGTCAATGAAAGCGGCAGTCAGCACTCCCACGGACGTAGGGATCCCCACACAGGTCACTCCCTGCGGAAGCTCCCCCGCAAAAGCTTCCTGCGGGACAGCACCGTGAATCTGCATTCCAACCCCCTAAAGGCGAAGCCGGCGGAAAACCACCGGCCTCACACAGCATCTGCATCCCCTCAACGTATTCGTTGCAGGGGAACCATGCGATTACTCGAGCTCGAAAGCACCGGTGTACAGCTGGTAGTACACGCCCTTTTGAGCAATCAGTTCATCGTGGCTTCCACGTTCAATAATACGGCCGTGATCCAGAACCATAATGGCGTCGGAGTTGCGGACCGTTGACAGTCGGTGCGCAATGACGAAGACAGTACGTCCCTCCATGAGGTTATCCATGCCACTTTGGACCAGTGACTCGGTACGCGTATCAATCGACGAGGTTGCCTCGTCCAAGATCATCGCCGGCGGATCAGCAACTGCTGCACGCGCAATAGACAGCAACTGCGCCTGCCCCTGCGAGAGGTTTGAGCCATTGCCGCTGAGCTCGGTCTGGTAGCCATCGGGAAGGCGCTCGATGAAGGAATGAGCATTCGCAAGCTTTGCTGCCGCGATACATTCCTCATCGGTCGCGTCCAATCGCCCAAAGCGGATGTTATCCATGACGGTACCGGTAAAGAGCTTCACATCCTGAAGCACGACGCCCAGTGAGCGACGCAGATCAGGCTTGTGGATCTTCCTGATGTTGATGCCATCAAAGCGGATCTTGCCGTCATCGATATCGTAGAAACGATTGATCAGGTTGGTGATGGTCGTCTTGCCGGCGCCCGTTGCGCCAACGAACGCAATCTTTTGGCCAGGCTTGGCCCACAGGGAGATGTCGTGAAGAACCGTCTTCTTCCCGTCGTAGGAGAAGTCGACGTCTTCCATAACCAGCTCGCCGCGCAGACGCGTGTAGGTGACCGTTCCATCGCTGTGCGGATGACGCCATGCCCATACACCCGTGCGTTCTTCAGTGGGATGGACATCGCCATTTTCATCGACCCGCGCGCGGACCAGGGTCACGTAGCCCTCGTCTTCTTCACTCTCTTGCTCCATCAAGGCAAAGACTCGGGAAGCACCCGCAAGACCCAGGGCGATCATCGGGACCTGCATCGAGGCCTGTCCCAGCGTCTGTGTAAAGTTACGGACCATCCCCAGGAAGGAAACGACGACGCCAACGGTGATTGCGCCCATACCCGCGAAGCCGAAATTCGGAGTCTGGAGCTCAACCATGATGCCGCCGACCAGGGCAACGGCAACATAAAGGATATTCCCGATATTGCCCAGGGTTGGCATGAGCATGTTGCCGTATTGGTTCGCACGTTCTGAATCGTTGAACAGTTGGTGGTTGTAGCTCAGGAAATCATGCTTAACAGCATCTTCGTGATTGAAGACTTTAATGACCTTCTGGCCATCCATCATCTCTTCGATGTAGCCCTCTTCTTCAGCCAGCGAGCGCTGCTGGGCAACCATGAACTTCGCTGAACCGCCGCCCATTTTCTTTGTCACGCCAAACATCGCGACAGTCGACGCCGCGACGAGAAGAGTGAGCCACAGCGAGTAACTGAGCATGGTGATTGTCAACGCGAGGATCGTGAGTACGGACTGGATCAGGGTCGGGATCGATTGGCCAATAAGCTGGCGAATCGCGTCGGTATCGTTCGTGTAGGTCGACATGACCGCACCGTGAGGGTGCGTATCGAAGAACTTCAGCGGTAGCGTCTCCATGCGATCGAACATGTCGTCACGCATCTTCTTGAGCGTGCCCTGAGTGACGATTGCCATCAGACGCGTGTAGATGAAAGCGCACACAATACCCGAGCCAAAGATAATGCCCATGATCACAACCAGTCGCACTAGCTGCGACATCACGGCCGGGAGCCCCTGGCTCATACCGGGAATAATCACGGTATCAACGATCTGCTGGAGGAAGATCGCACCAACCGCAGATGCGATACCAGAAATCACAATGCAGATGCCGACAACACTTAAGTGGATCTTATAGTTCGCCCACAGATAGGCCATCAGCCTTCCAAAAGGACGCGGCACTCCATCAAGCTTGTTGGGGTCTTTCATTCCCGAGGCCGCGCCTTCTTTTTGTTTTTGGCTTTCCTCACCTGCTTTCTCAGCTTGATCCTGCGGAAGCACCTCTACCGATGCGGAAGCGTGAGCGGCAATCTGATCTGCTTGTTCTTCTTCGTAGCGTTCAACCGACATTTCAGGCCACCTCGCTTTCATTTGTACTGTTTTGAGTGTCGTAAAGTTCGCGGTACTCGCCACCCAAGTCAAGGAGTTCCTGGTGAGTGCCGCGCTCCTTGATACGCCCGTCATCCAAAACGATGATTTGATCGGCATGCTGGACTGAAGAAATGCGCTGCGCAACGATAATTGTTGTCGTATCCGGGATTTCCGTTTCGAAAGCCTGACGAATCAGCGAATCGGTTCGAGTATCAACTGCACTAGTTGAGTCATCAAGGATCAAGATCTTGGGCTTCTTCAGCAAGGCGCGCGCGATGCACAGACGCTGCTTTTGGCCACCCGAGAGGTTCGACCCGCCCCTTTCGATCATGGTGTCATAGCCATCAGGGAACTGACGGACAAATTCGTCAGCCTGTGAAAGCTCGCAGGCTCGGATGATTTCTTCATCGGTTGCATCAGGGTTACCCCAACGGAGGTTTTCCTTGATCGTTCCAGAGAAAAGAATATTCTTCTGAAGAACAACGGACACTGCATCACGCAGGGGTTCGAGGCGGTAGTCACGCACATCGATCCCGCCAACGCAGACCCTGCCTTCCGTCACGTCATACAGTCGTGGAATCAACTGGATGAAGCTGGTCTTACCTGAACCAGTTCCACCGACGACGCCCAGCGTCGAGCCTGCGGGGATATCCAAAGTGATGTTTTCAAGCGCGGGGCGTTCAGAGTCTTCGCGGTACTTAAAGGTCACGCCTTCAAAGGTGATATCACCGGTGGGTACTTCACGGATTCCATATTCGGGGGAGGTCAATGGAGATTCGTATTGAAGTACCTCAGCGATACGGTGTGCGGACTCTGCAGCGATCGTCACCATAACGAAAATAAAGGCCAACATCATCATGGCCGTGAGGATCTGAATACCGTAAGTGATCAGTGCTGACAGTTGACCGGTGGTCAATTCACTGCCGCCTGAGGCCACAATTATCTGCGCGCCGATGAAGTCCACCAGCATGATTGCGCCAAAGATGAAAAGCATCATGACGGGCGTATTCAGCGCCAGAACCTTCTCCGCGAAGGTGAAGTCTGCTCGTACTTCCTCTGAGCGCTTGGCGAAACGAGTCTTTTCATACTCTTCGTTGACGAAGGACTTCACAACTCGGATACCTGCGATGTTCTCTTGGACCGAGTTATTCAGAGCATCGTACTTCTTAAAGATTCGCCGGAATACCGGGAAAATGAAGATGATGATCCCGAACATGATTGCCGCTAGGAACGGCAGCATGATGAGAAAAATCAGGGACATGTGCCAGTTGATGCGAATTGTCATGACGATCGAGAAGACGACCATGAGCGGGACGCGGACGGCAACGCGAATAACCATGCCATAGGCGTTTTGGACGTTGGTCACGTCCGTTGTCATGCGGGTAACCAGGGAGGATGTCGAGAAACGATCGACGTCTCCGAAAGAGAAGTCCTGAACCTTGAAGAAGAGGTCTTGACGCAGGTGCTTTGCCAACCCCGCTGCTGCGGTCGCACCGAAGCGGGCGGCGAGGATGCCGAAGAGGAGGGAGAACATCGCCATGACCAGCATAAAAACGCCAAGGCGGACAACTGGAGTGAGCGCACCACCCTGAAGGTGATCGACCAACGAGGCCATAATCAGTGGGAGGAAGCACTCAAGAATGACCTCTCCCGTGACAAACAGCGGTGTTAGAAGCGAAGCGCGACGATACTCACGCACACTTCTCAACAAAGTACGAACAGTCGACATCTAGCGCTGGACCCCCGAAAAATTACTGTGTGTAATAGGAACCTAGCCGTAGACCTTCAAAGGAATGCATCTTTGCGGCCGGGGTAGGCGGATTAATCATTTGATGTAGATCATCCCATGTTAGCCGCCTTTCCTAACGGCGGCGATACCTTCTAGGCAATGACGCGATGGGCGAAATCAAAGGCTACACAAGCACAAAGTTTCATAGCTGATTCATAGCTTTAGCCCACATCAAGCACAGATTACGCCCGTAGATTTTCAGTATCAGACATAGGGGGTCGCAAGGCCCCGTCTCCTTTACCTGTTGAGGGACGCTGTTTAGAACGCATATTGTGTTGATGGGATGCACGTGGGGCCGGCTTTGCCGGCCCCACAGTGTTTATACAGCCGTACAAAGACCAATAAAGACCTATCAGCGAACCTCACTGATGCTTGTAATTACACGTGTTCGGGGATACATCGAAACTGTAAATTCGTCCTCGTAGGCGCAGTGCTTTCGAAGCTGTCTGTATGCATGGATACCCGTGTAGTTCGTGCCGTCAGTGAACTTCACATCAATCCGTTCGCCCGTCTCCTTCATTAAGGTGACATAGGTGATAAATACGCGAACCTTTGAGCTTCCCTTTCGCATAACAGTTGAGGTCTCTTCTTTGTGCGCCACACAACGCACGCTGAGTTCCTCACTACCCGACACTGCATCTGCCACCACCTGAGCGGATAAGACAGACCCCATTCCAATAAGACCGCAGTCAATGGTCACCAGCGCAACACACAACACCTTGGAGATACGTGGAGACAAGCGACGCCGAAATCCCACCGCACCTTGCACACTACCCTGGGCATAGCGCTTGATTACCGGAATCAACACGATCGCAACAGCAATGGGCGTCGCACACACCAGAGCCCAGCTCAGCAAAGCGAAAGACCATAATTTTGGAGACTCCAGGAAGAAGAGGGGCCCTGCAATCGCAGTGATGATGAAAAGCCACCGGTGGACCGTAGCGCGCCGACTCATTGAACGAAGCGACAGCGTTTTCACTTCTACTCCTGTCCGAGCGCCCTCTCCAATGCACTCAGCCCCATTGCCAACAGCGCCGAATCACTCTCATCCGCGCGCGATATCGACTGGTTGATCAATTCTCGCCACGGCCCTTCGCGAAGCAGGCGGCCGCCCTTCAAGACGATGATATGCGCATCGAGTGCAGCTGCATCTTCAATCTGGTGTGTCACCATGATGACAGTTCGCCCAAGGAATCGTTGCGCAATCAACTCACGCAGTCCACGTGCGGCCTCGACATCGAGCGCCGCCATCGGTTCATCAAGCAACAAAACGTCGGGAGCGACAACCAGCGCACGAGCCAAAGCGGTCCTCTGAGCTTGCCCACCAGACACCTGAGCCGGACGACGCTGCGCAAAGGGCGCCAACCCCACAGAGGCCAGGGCTTCCTGTGCGCGGGACTCGGCCTTGGCATGGGAAATGCCGGCGCAACGTAAGGGGAAGGCAACATTGGCAAGCAGGCTCATGTGGGGGAACAAAACGGGCTTCTGCTCTAAGGTTGCAATCTTTGGCCGACGACCTAAGGCACCATCTGGCCACTCCCAGGTGCAGGTCATCTGCGGCGCATCGAGGGCACCAGAAAGCACCGATAAAAGCGTGCTCTTCCCTGCGCCGTTGTGTCCCATCAACGCCGTGACGGCGCCGCCTTGGCAGGTGAGGTCAACGTCGATGTGCCTCTCGGGAAGCGTTCCAGCAATCTGCACGCCGGGGGCAGGGACGCGCGGAAGCTGAGCCTGCGCGTCTGCCTTTTCATTCCCGAGGCCGTGGCTGGGCTGCGTAGCTGAGTGCGGGGCCGCGGGAACTTTCGCCTCGTCGGCGGAAGCATCGGGAGAGAACGAAGACGCTTGCCCCCCGCTCAGAAGGCGCGAATACCACCACTGCGAAAAGGCCGAAGCGCCGCCAACTAAGACAAGCGCGACAAAGACCAAAATGACGGAGAGCATCAGGGCCATATCGGTTGATTCTTCGCGCTGAAGATAGATCTCCAAAGGAAGAGTACGGGTTACTCCGGCAAGGGAACCCGCAAAAGTAATGGTTGCGCCGAACTCTCCCAGCGCTCGCGAGAAGGCCAGGGCCGTCGAAGACACCAGAGCTGGGATCATCAGCGGCGGGGTGACCGACCACAGCGTCCGAGAAGGCGATGCACCCAGCGCACTCGCAACGCGTTCCTCATTGAAACCGCGAGTACGCAATGCACCTTCAAGTGAAGAGACAAAGAAAGGAAGGGATACGAAGGTCTGCGCCATAATGACCGCGACCGTCGTGAAAGCAATATTGATGCCGAAAATTTGCAGATAGGCACCGATCAGGCCTCGGCGACCCCAGGTGATCAAGAGCGCCAAGCCCGCGACGACCGGAGGAAGAACCATGGGCAAGGTGACCATGGAACGCAAAACTCGCGACCACCACGTATCGCGCGCTCTGGCACAGACCAGCGCTAAAGGAAGCCCGACGATAATGCAGGCAAGGGTCGAGGCTAGGCAAGTGCGCAGCGAAAGTGCAAGGGCCTGGGAAGCCAGCGCTTGAGTGAATAGATGGGGAAATTGAACCCAATCAATGCGTATGAGAAGCGCAATGAACGGAACAAGAAGAAATAGAACAGCACAGGATGCGGGGAGTGCGATCCAACGCGGGATCCCCGCATGCCTGTGCTTGTTCGTCATGAGATTATTCCGAAACTACAGTGCGTAGTCGAAGGCGATTTCAGCCCTTATCCGCGGAAGTCGGTGCGGAGAAGCCATACTTCTTCAGCACTGCCTGTCCCTTTTCGGAAAGAACAGCGTCAATGAACTTCTGTCCGGCTTCCTTGTTCTTTGTGGAAACGGTCAGAGCGATGGGGTAGGAGTTCACGACCTCATTCGCGCGGGCGATTTCAACGACCTCGACCTTATCGCCAGCAGCCTTTGCGTCGGTTGCATAGACCAGGCCGGCATCGGCTTCGCCGCTCTCAACCTTTGCGCGCACGTCCGTCACCTTCTGCTCTTCAGAAACAGGGTTCAGGGTAACGCCAAGCTTATCGGCCAATTGCTTGGTTGCATTGCCACAGGGGACGCCCTGCGCACACACAACGAGCTTCGCATCGCTTGCCTTAGCCATGTTCTTCTGGTCCGCAGAGGCGAAAACATCGGCGGGTGCACCTTCCTTCATCTGGTCAACCAGAGTCGATGATCCTTGGAAATTGAAGGCGACCTTGATGTTCGGATCGCTTTCCTTGAGGACCGTATCAGCGATCTCGGGGAATGCCTTGTTCAGCGAGGCAGCCGCGAAAACATTGAGTTCAACCGGTGCTGCGGCTTCTGTCGAAGCAGATGCCGAGGTGCTTGCAGACTTGTCTGCAGATGCGCCATTTCCTCCTGAGCAAGCGGTGAGAGCAAGAAGGCTAGCCGCGGCTACCGCAACGATTCCCTTGTAGTGCTTCACAGGTTTCCTCCATTTGGTACCTGATGAGAAACGTTTGTTGCCTTGATTTGAGCCATGGCGATGGAACCCACTTCGATTCCCAGCTCGCGGACGCTTTCGGTCGAAACTAAAGAAACGACACGGTAGGGACCGCACTGCAGATCAACCTGGCTCATCACCGGATCGGAGTGGAGAGCAATAACCAGACCTTGGAGGTGGTTGCGAACAGACTGAGTGCCCTGTCCAAGAGCGAGCTGATGAACATAAGGTTGACTGTTAATTAAAGCCGCGACCGACGTGCCATCGATACGAAGCGGTCCTGCGTTTTGAGCGTTATCTGCACGAGTCACAAGCCCATCATCAAGCCAGCGACGAACGGTGTCATCACTCACGCCAAGCAGAGTTGCAAGAGTCGAAACTTTGTAATGAGGCGCCGCACGCGCGGCAAGGCGTCGAATGGATTATTCGCCCGAGGCCTTTTGCACCGGGATGTCCTCAAAGAAAACCTGGCAACCACAACTATTGCCGAAGGGCACCAGAGTCATGCTCATGCCACCATCACTGAGCTCTTCAACAATCTGACGAATAGCAGCACCATGCATCTTGCACACAATGTTTTGGATCTTATCGTTGCCGATATTGAGGTAGGGGCAGGATTGGATGGACAGGCCACCATCTTCTGCATTTATCGCACGGAAACCGCGCGTTGAAAGGAAAACTCGAAGGAGAGAAAGCAGGGATTCCTCATCGTCACGGGCGGCATCGAGCGCCCCGGAAGAGCGGATGAGATCAACGTACTGTTGCCCCCAATTACGCCCCATGATATCAGCGAGCTGTTCGCCGCCGTCGGAAGTTTGAGCCATTGCCGAGGCCGCAGCAAGAAGAAGTTCCGAAGACTGACGTTGAAGACGCGCTGCATCCCCAATGACCGCGATCTCGTAGTACATCGCGGGGCGACCTCGTCCTTCGGGATTGTGAGTTCGACGCACAACTAAGCCCTGTTCAACCAAAGGAACAAGAGTCTCACGAACCGAGTTCTTATGAATTCCCAACTGATCTGCGATTTCAACAACGGTTGCTTCGCGACCAATCTCGGTAAGGGTGTGCAGAACCTTACGCTGCGCCGGGGATGCGGTCGCCAACTGGGTGATCATGTATTCGATGCCGTTCAATCTCTACCCCTTTTCCATAAACAGTCATAAAGTTTGTCAGAATAAGCTTTGTAAGTGTATAAATTACATTTCTACAGAACTAAACTATTCCCCTGTTTAAAATAAATTGATTCATATTTTATAAAATCAATATGTATATATAGTTCCGAAAACAGAAGATATTGCATTGTTTTTACTTTAATTGAAAGCTATTCTTGTCAAACCAGGTTTTACGAAAAGTCTTATTTGTGCCACATTTGTACCATATTGAACTTTAGTCTATTTGTATATGAAATCTAATTTAGTTAATTTAGATTTAAATTCGGTATATATATTGTTGAATATAGTTCGCCCGAACAAATAGAATGCTTGCAATCGGCAGAAATAACCGGCAACTATTTTATGAAGCTGCTGGTTTTGTTTATTTAATTTTTATAAAGAAGTAATAAAAGTTAAACCGCCTAATATCACTCCCGCTGCATTGGGAATGATGAGGATCCAGTCTTTTTTAGGTTCTTTTGTCCAACCATAGATTACCCAAATTAAACAAGAAAATGCTGCGAATAGTGGTTGGAATGGTTGAGCTTTTTCTCCTTGTAAGTTAGCGATAATTTGTGGAATATATGCAATAAAGACAAGGATCCCAATAAAAGCTCCAATAGATCCGACAAAGCGATTAATTTTTTGTTTAGACATGTAATACCTCCTGGGGTTTTTATATCAGAAAGGAGAATCGACCGGTTTTCACCTCGCCGTTAGTCACAGCTACTCCTTGTCTTCAGGGACTTGGTTGACATTCTAGTGCACGGGCAACCACTAGCTGCCATACGTTTCAAATGCTGGGGCCTGTATGCGCGGGTCAGCACATACAGGCCCCAGATCACATCAGCACAGATCAAGCACCCTGATAGGGAGCATCATCTTCTGGGAAACTCTGAGCCTTGGGGCCTGCAGCACCACCTCGAACCGGCGTCCTTCAGGCAAGTGACGGTCGCGATGTCTACTTGGCGACTCTGCCGGGCAACCCGGTATCGGTCTTCGTCTCCTTCCACATGTTTGTTCGCCCAGTTCTGGCCGAATTTACTGGACGAAACGGACGCGAACTGCTGCGTCCCATCGTCGTCACTACACCGAACGGCTGGATTTCTCCTGCAGGCAAGCGCCAGTTTGTACCGGTCATTCTTTCTGAGCCCGATGGCCCCGAACAAACTCCGGTTGTGGTTCCAACACACAGATTGGGTTCGCGTTCTCACCTTGTTGCCTCTTTGCATTCGGTGAACGCGCTGGCGATCGTCCCCGAAGATGTCACCTCGGTTGAACCCTGGTCGATCCTGACTGCGGTTCGAGTCTGATCACTTTCCCATTCTTTTCCCGTCAAACGAGCGCCGAAAGGCTAGACATGAGCGAAACCAGTCCCTTTACCCACCTCACCGAGCGCGGTGAGGCACACATGGTTGATATCACGGCGAAAACACCGACCGTGCGTCAGGCGCGAGCACGCGGCTTCGTCGAGTGCTCACCAAAAATCATGGCGGCCCTCCGCGATGATTCGGTCCCCAAGGGCGACGCTCTTGCAGTCGCACGAATTGCGGGAATTCAGGCCTCGAAGCGCACTCCCGAGCTACTCCCCCTGGCACACCCGATCGCCGTTCACTACTGCGCGGTCGATCTGTCATTGGCCGAAGATGGGGTGGAGATTCGTTCGACCGTTCGAACCGCAGATCGAACGGGCATCGAGATGGAAGCTCTGACCGCCGTAACCGTCGCTGCACTGACCATCATTGACATGGTGAAGGGCATCGACAAATTGGTTGCGATTCGTGAGTGCTATGTCGAAGAGAAAAGCGGCGGTCGGAGCGGAACATGGACTCGCCCCAGCGCCTAGCACTCAGCGGATTAGTGATCCTTGGCGGAGGGACTGGCGAGCGTCTGGGAGGGGCGTCAAAGCCCGACCTCGTAGTCCGAGGCCGACGCGCACTTGAGTGGGCGCTCACCTCTGAGCCCGGGATTCCTCACGTATGCGTGGTACCCGAGACCGTCACAGTTCCATGCGACGTTATCCGCGTCATGGAGGAGCCGCCGCGCTCTGGCCCCGCCGCCGGCTTTATTGCAGGCATTCAGGCACTTCTTAAAGTTCTCCCCGAGGACACCCCGTCTCGCTGGATTGGCCTTGTTCCCGTTGACGCACCCTTGGCCACCCTGACTTTTCCCCTCCTTCTCGAGGCCGTGGAAGAGTCGATTTCTCAGGGACGTCGCGTAGATGGTGTGCTTGCATGCGCAGCGGGACACCGACAGAACTTGATCGGCGTATTTTCGTTGGATGCAGTCCGCAAGTTCACGGTGTCCCAGTGGGTGAATCGTTCGATGCGCGCCCTATTGGAAGAGCTCGACACGATTGATGTCGAGGTCCCAGAATCGTGGGTCGCAGATATCGATACACCAAGCGATCTTGCCCGCGCGCAGCTGGCCGAAAACGGAGATGATTGCTAGCAAATTTAAGAGGGCTAGGAAGCGCGTACTCCCTAGCCCTCTTTGGGCCTCGATGGGCCTCTCTGTCCCAAATCAGTCGATTTCAGGGAACCAAATCTGAATCTCACGAAGGGCAGACTCTGCGCAATCCGACCCGTGGATGATGTTCTCCATGTTCGGGGTGTCCCATGCGCGACCCAAGTCGCCGCGAATCGTACCGGCAGGCGCAGTTGTCGGGTCCGTTGATCCCATCATGGTGCGCATGCCTTCGATGACGCGCTGGCCTTCAACAATGATGGCAACCAGCGGACCCGCACTCATGAAATCAAGAAGCCCTTCAAAGAAAGGCTTGCCCGCGTGGTCACGGTAGTGCTCTGCGAGGATTTCGCGCGAGGCAACCATGATCTTCAGGCCCTTGATGATGTAGCCCTTCGCTTCAATGCGGCGCAGGATCTCACCGGTCAAACCGCGGGCATAACCGTCTGGCTTAACGAGGATGAGAGTGTGTTCCAAAGAGGGATCCAACAGGTGCTGACGTGTAATCAGAACGGAATCGGCGCTCACAAAATCTCCTTTGCTTGAGTGAGGATGCTTCAGCATAACTGGGGAAGGACCGAAAGTCATAGCCCTACATGACAAACGAAAAAGGACTGACCGCCATGGTCAGTCCTTTTTCGTTATCCCATCAACACAGAGCAGTCTTCCCAGAAAGTCTTCCGGAGAGATACGAGCAACTCTCGTCGCTCGTTGTCTGATGCAGATAGTTTATGAAGTCTTACTGCAAGGAAAACGCGCGTTTACTGGGACTTTTCTGAACGAGTTTTACGAAGTGTCAACTTCGCTACCAGAGCATCTACATCCACTTATAAATTCGCGTCATTTTGCTGAGAAAAACGATCTTCTACAAATGCTGGGCCTTCATAACCATGACGACCAAGAGTTTGGAAAATATCATCCATAATCTGCGATGGTTCCAGCAATCCCGCAGAAAACTCAGGGTGCTTAATTTCGATCGCCGCGAATCCGGCAGGGTCGGAAACTGGCTGAGTATCGTACTTTTCTCCCAGAAGTCGGTTGACTTCTTCCAGATCGGATGGGGAACCAAAAATCCAGGTCGTTGCGGCAGGCCCCTCGCTGGAACGCCCAAGGTAGAGGCGCATCAGCACAACCTTCTTGCCAGCACGCGGGAAACGCTCACCGACACGCGTGAAAAGATGAAGATCCAAGTCCCCCATTGAGCCATCGACAAGGCAATATGCGTAGGCACCAATACCCCGGACACTCAAGGCATCAGCAAGAATCCCCAAGAATTCATCCGGGAAAGTATCCTCTTGGAAGTAGATTCCTTCACCGCGTTCGGGGGCATGCTCGCCCATGATTTTGATGGGCAGTCCCGCCTCTTCAAGCGCCTGCGCGACTAAAGAAATGTTGTATTCGGGGAAGGGATGAAGAATTGCGGCGTTCTTTCCCAGTCTTTCGACGAAAACGTAGGTTGAGAATCCCAACTCTTTTGTAATCTGCGTACTCATTCTTCCTCCTCTAGTTGCCCTTCAAAACGCACGCCCGCTCGGACGCACAAACTCAAGATCACCGAGGCCGGGAAAGACCCAAGGGCACGCCCGGCCTCGGCAATTCTCAATCAGTTCAGGCACAACCCCTGAGAGTGCAAAACCTCAAGGACGGGCGCGGTGTCGAAGGTATTTGGCAGGCCCATCTGCTCGCTAATCTGCTGAGTGAAGGCATTGGTCGCACCCAGTCCAGCCTTACGCAGTTCGTAGTATGCGCGCACGTCTTCGTCGTACTCGGCAAGCTCCTCGAGGTAGGAACCTTCGACCACCGGGTAGGTGTTCTCGGAAACAGCAAGGTGCTTGGGCAGACGAGGCCGGTACGGGGGGTCTTGAAGCGGGCGGCCAACCAAGAGGCCCAGAATTGGGAAGGTCATGCGCGGAAGCTTCAAGATCTCAATTGTGCGCTGGGGTCCTCTCAGAAGAGAACCGAGGTAGACCGTGCCCAAGCCCATCGATTCGGCGGCAACTTCCATGTTGTGTGCAGCAAGGACCGCGTCTTCCATTGCAGCAAGGAAGAGGTTGGTCCGCTGCAAGGGAGCGATATCCAAGCCGGCTTCTTCACGGATGCGCGCATTGCGGTACAGGTCAACAACGAACATGAAAAGGTCGCCTTTGGAGGTTCCCACGTAGGGCTGCTGTGCAACCTCAGCCAGCTGATCGCGCAAGGCTACATCCGTCACGTGAATGATCGAGAACTGCTGACGGAAGGAGGATGTGGGGGCGCGACGCGCAACGTCAATCAGTGCATCGCGGTCCTGCACGCTCAGCGGAGAGTCCTCAAACTTGCGGATTGTGCGGTGCGCACGCAGCACATCAATCGTTGGATTGGTCACTCCAACTTCGGGGACTTTGCGGTAGTCTTCGGCCTGCATTTTTGCTCCTTCGGTGGCGACGCTTGCTCTTATTGTCCGTTTTTCGGCTATTTTTCGCCAGTGCATCCCACTTTTGCGTCAACCAAAGATCGGCTTCACCCCGGGACTTTGGCAGCATTGCTTGATCACAATTTGGCTGCAGTTTCGGTGCAGACTTCCGAAATGTGGAGTCTGAGATGGACGCTTTTTCAAGGATGGCTAGACTGAGACTCATGCGTAAATCTCTCATTGCAACAATGTGCATTGCTGTCATGGCAGCAACCGGTCTCGCTGCTTGCTCCAGCGGTCCCCAGTCAGCAACCAACGAAAAGGTCATCACTAAGGATCCCGCAACGGTGACTCAGACGGGCGTCACTCTTCCCGAGAAGCGTGACCTTGAGTTCAAGCTCAATGGTGATGCGTCTAAGGCCAAGGTTGAAGTCGCTGACACCGAGGTCGCCGAGCAGGTCAAGGGCTCTAAGAACCTCCGCGTCCACCCCAAGAAGGTCGGTGAAACCACTCTGAAGGTCACCGATGCCAGCGGCACCGAATACACGATCCCGCTTGAGGTCGTTGAAGGCAGCAACTGAGTCTCACGTCGATTCACACTTTCTCCCGGGGAATAGGGCATACCTATTCCCCGGGATTTTTGTCGTTTCCATCGATTTCGCAACAATCTGTACGGAGATGCGGAGAGCATCTATTGACCTTTAGAGTGTGAGTCACCTAACATGGGCGCCTGTCAGCAATGTGCAAAGGAGCAACAGGTGACCAGTATTTCTCCTCCGGTATACGAGCAGATCGCTCAGGCGATCCGGCGTCAGATTCTGGATGGCGATCTTCCACCCGGTTCCAGACTTCCGTCCGAAAGTATTCTCTGCGAGCGCTTCTCCGTCACGCGCGGCACCGTACGCCGCGCTTTGCAGGTCCTCACCCACGAAGGCCACTTACGCTCATACCAGGGCAAGGGGACTTTTGTTACTGCGCAGGATGACAAGAGAATTCTGTGGGGTTTCGGTTCACTGACAGACCGCCTTCAGGGAAGCAGTGACCAGGCACGTGCTCGTGTCATTGAGCACGGCGTAGTCACCCGGCAAAATCGCCCATTCCTACGGCTCAAGCGACTTCGCTTGATCGAAAGCAACACGGGCGTATTCCCCGTTAGCCTTGATCTGTCGTTCATTCCGATCGACCTCCTGCCCGGTATCGAAGATATCGACTTCACAGATCTGTCCATCTATCACGTTCTGCGTGACATCTATAAGAGCTCTCCAAAGTTCTCTGTTGTCTCACTGCGTGCCCAAAGCATCGACCAAGAAACCCGCACGATCCTTGGCGAACCGGCGGGTACCCGCTGCCTTCTTCACCTCACGGGCTCTACCTATGACCACAACGGGGCATGCATCGAGGAAAGCGAAGTCACCTACTCAACTCGGGTGCAAGCAACCTTGACCATCGACCAGGTCAGGGGCCACGCAGAACCGGTCACTCTCAATGAATCAGCATCCACCAGAGGCCGGTTCTAGCCTTCCCGCTCATACAAAAAAGTCCCGGGGCGCAGTTCACAATCACGAGGCCCGGGCCGGGCACCTACTTCTTCTTTCTTTTCTTCGGTGCGGGCAGTTCCTCCCACATCGCTTCGACGACGTCGTGCAACGTGTCGCGGTCCTCTATCTCAACGAGGAGCATCTCCTTCGCTCCCTCGTAGGGGATGGCGCGTGGGGCCTCGGGCAGAAGCCGTTCAGAGGCGGGCGTGACCTTGAGCAGGAAGCGGTCGTCGTATATGCCACCCACGACCTTGCTCCGGTAGTAGAGGACGTATTCGCCCATCATCTTGCGGTGCGCCACGTCGTCCAGCTCGCCCAGCAGGTCGAGCACGAACTCCAGGTATTGGTCAGTGGACGACATCGTTTGTCCTCACTTTCCCACTCAACGCCACGCTCGCCTGATCCTGCGCTGCATTCAGCGGCCTTGCTCTTTTGTGGCGGATGAGGACAGTATAGGAGCCTTTGAGCGGCCCGGTGACCGCGCTTTCGTTCATTGATTAACGGGGCCGGGGTTGGAAGCAGGACGGGCTAGTATTGCCGTGATGCTAGCGGCTTGAATGGCTGGACCTCGCAGATGAGAACCCCGTTAGGATGGGGGCATGACAGATAAGCGTGACCCGCGAGGGATTGTTAACTTCTTTGTCCGGTACCTGGTGCTCCACGTGATCTTCCTGGTCGGGCTCCCGGTCTCCTATTTCGCGGACCTGGCCCTCATCTACTTCTTTGGCTTCATGGGCATCTTCACCTTCTTCCAGATGTTGATAGCCATCACCCGAAAGTTCCTCGAAAAGGCCGGATCGTGGAAGATTGTCGCGTTCGTGGGGGCCGTATTCTCCGACGTGGCAGTCCTGTGGTTCTTGGGATGGCTGGTGAGCGGTATATCCAACGGCCCCAGCTGGGGGCTCGTGACCCAGTGGCTGCCCTACCACTTCGTCGCCGCCTTGTGCGCGTGGGGACTCCGCGAGTTCTTCTACTTGTTGAGCCCACGAGACACTGCGACTCCAAGCGCCCCTGTCGATGCCGTTGATCCGGCTGTTACGGAGAACCCCACCAGCTCCGAAGACGCAGATGGTGGAAGGACAAAATCGAGGGACCCACGAGGCATCATGACGTTCATCGTCCGATACCTGGTCCTCCACGTGATCTTCCTGGCCGGATTCTCGATCTCCTATGCCATGGACATGGAACACATGTACTTCTATGGCTTCATGGGCATCTTCACCTTCTTCCAGGTGTTGATAGCCATCACCCGAAAGTTCCTCGAGAAGGCCGGATGGTGGAAGCCTATCGTCATCGTGGGGGCCGTATTCTCCGACGTTGCGGCCCTGTGGTTCTTGGGAGTTCTGCTGGGCTTGGGCTATTATTTCGACGGCCTCAGCTGGGGGCTCGTGACCCAGTGGCTGCCCTACCACTTCATCGCTGCCTTGTGCGCGTGGGGACTCCGCGAGTTCTTCCGCTGGTTGAGCCCACGAGACACTGCGACGCCCAGCGCCTCTGACAGCATCGTTGAGCATGACAACAGCGAGAACCCCAGCGATCCCGAAGAGGAGTCGGACGCCCCGACGAGTGCCCCTGCGAGCGCGGAAGCCGACGTCGACACCGACACCGACAAGCAGCAGTCCGTTGTCTCGGGAGCGGCTTCGTCCACTCCCCACCGCCAGGCAGGAGGCACACCCCAGCCCCGGCCTCGTCAATGAGAACAGCGCGAGCGAAACGGACTCAGAAAACCCGAATTTTCAGGATACTCCCCCACCGCGCTCCTGTTAGACACTTTCAGAAAACAACAACTCGCCCCATCCCCGCCGCCATCGTGCTGGGCACCGCGGTCGTCGCCACCGCTCTGCCCCTGCCGAGCAGCACACCGGCCACCGCCACGGGCACGGCGCACGTCACCCGCGCCTACACGGACAAATCCACGCACGAACCGGGCAAGCAGGCGACGATCACGGCCGAGACATCGACCGGGGAACCGTCCACTTCTCCGTCAGCCCTGACGACGGTGGCCGACCGACGCCCCTTGACTTCACGACGGGCACGGATGAGCAGGGCCGCACGACTCTCACGTTCAACGTGGGCCGCCTGGCCTCGTGGGACATGGTCGTCTTCTCCCCCGCCACCTACGCGGACCGCGCAGCTGCCGCACCTCAGGCAGTGGACACGTCCGACAACGCCGCCGCAACCGACGCGGACGACGCGGACCTCGTGCCCGCGACGATCGTCGGCCAGCTGCGCAACGGCCTCGGCCAGTGCCTGACCTCCCAGGATCCGAAGGGATCCAACGGCACCCCCGTGGCGAACAGCAACTGCGCCGGCAAAGAGATCGTCGCCTACTCCATCTCTATGTGCCCCAACCTCGCCCAGCAACAAGAGATGCTCCAGATGCTCATGGACGCCAAACCAGCAGGGGTCGAGCCGATCTTGCACTCGGACATGGGATGGCAGTACCAACACGAGACCTACATCAGCACGCTCGCCGATAACGGTTTTATCCAGAGCATGTCACGCAAAGGCAACTGCATCGACAACGGCGCCACTGAGCAGGTCTTCGGACACCTCAAGGACGAGTTCTTTCGCGGCCAAGACTGGCCAACCTTCGAGAGCTTCAAAGCCGACCTCG
>OBWZ01000232.1_pt1 | contig 27523 bp, 29 predicted proteins | sample 1476561 | NCBI WGS metagenome assembly OBWZ01 (sample SAMEA2580138, study PRJEB22360) | human gut metagenome | biome: human gut; feature: human-associated habitat; material: faeces | place: Denmark | collected 2008/2010 | reverse complement strand
AAAAACGAAATGAAATCATCATCAAGATGGCAGAAAAAGGAATAGCATGTAATGTTCATTATAAGCCATTACCTATGCTTACTGCTTATAAAAATTTAGAATTTGATATCGAAAATTATCCAAATGCTTATAAGCAATATAAAAATCAAATTACCCTTCCTCTGTATAGCAAACTAGACAAGACAGATATCGACTATATCATTACTTGTTTCAAGGAGATTTTAAAAGCATGCGGATGTTATTAAAAGACTGGGAAGAGTTGCCGGAGTTTATGCGAAATGAAGATGTGAAAGTTTATTATGAGAGTTTATCAAAGAAGAAAATTAGTCTATTTTTTAAAAGAATATTCGATATAGTAATGTCACTAATTATGATTATAATCACTTCCCCGCTCCTTATACTACTCTCAATTTGGATTAAATTAGATAGCAAAGGTCCTGTATTTTACAGGCAAGCAAGGATTACGCAATATGGGGAAATATTTCATATTTATAAATTCAGGACAATGATAGTTAATGCGGATAAATTAGGAACATTAGTTACAACAAAAAATGATGTGCGAATAACAAAAGTGGGAAATAAAATAAGAAAGTGCAGACTTGATGAAATACCACAGTTATTCAATGTTTTGCGAGGAGAAATGAGCTTTGTTGGGACAAGGCCAGAAGTAAAAAGATATGTAGATAGTTATACGGACGAAATGAAGGCTACACTTTTATTACCTGCCGGTATAACATCTGTGGCCAGTGTAAAATTCAAAAATGAAGAAGATGTTATAGAATTAGTTAAAAATAAATATAGAAATACGGATGAATTATATATTAGTGAAATATTGCCTAAAAAGATGAGTTATAACCTAAAATATCTTATTAATTACAGATTTTATAAAGATATTTATTGTTGTTTGATAACGGTTTTATAGGAGAGAAGATAGATGAAAAAACCATATATTTCTACAATTATAGTTGCTCGAAATGCTGGGAAGTCAATAGAAAAAAGTTTAAAATCTTTAATTGGACAAGATTATCCAAAGGATTTATATGAAATAATTTTTGTAGATGGTGTATCTGAAGATCAAACACTGAAAATTGCAGAGAACATACTGGAAAATTCTAAACTAGATTATCAAATAATAATCAACCCAAAAAAAACTTTAGCGTCAGGGTGGAATTTAGCAATAAAGAAAGCAAAAGGAAACTATGTCGTAAGAATAGACGCTCACGTTGAAGCATATAAAGATTTTCTCGACAAAAGTATATCAACCTTATTGGAAATGCAAGATGTAACATGTGTCGGTGGAAAAGCAATTACTGTCGTTGAAGGTAAAAATCACGAGATAATTTCTAATGTTTTGTCTTCTCCTTTTGGTGTTGGTAACTCTACATTTCGAGTCTCTAATACAGCGCAATATGCTGATACGGCAGCATGCGGTTTATACAGAAAAGAGATATTTGATGTAATAGGGTTTTTTGATGAATCATTAGGAAGAAGCCAAGATACAGAATTACATGCAAGAATCACAGCAGCTGGGGGGAAATTTTACTTTAATCCTGAGATTAAAGTAAAATATTATGCTAGAAATACTTATACGGGAATTATCAAACAAGCATATCATAATGGAAAATGGAATATCGCTGTTTGGAAAAAAAACAAGCGTTCACTTATGCTCAGACATTTAATACCGCTTTTTTTTATGCTAAGTATAATCATTTTAGGTTCTTTAAGTATTTTTAGTATGCTTTTTTTGAAAATACTTTTATGCGAACTTATCTTTTATTTCATACTAGCGCTTTTTGCTGGATTACAAAAAAACAGGTATCCTATTCAACTAATGAAAACGATATTTCTGTTTTTTTTAATGCATACTGCATATGGGATTGGGTCAATTAATTCATTTATTCATTACAGAAATTTATAAAAGGAGGAATTCATTATGAATTTATATAACAAAATTAGAAATAAAGAAGAAAAAATAGCCTTAGTAGGATTAGGCTATGTGGGAATGCCAATAGCAGTTGCTTTTTCAAAAGAATGCGATGTTATTGGTTTTGATGTAAATAAGTATAAAATCGAATCATATAAAAATGGTATTGATCCCACTAAAGAAGTCGGTAATGAAGCTATTAAAGAATGTAAGGTAGAATTTACAAGTGAAGAGATTAAACTACAAGAAGCAAAATTTTTCATTGTAGCGGTACCAACTCCAGTCCGAGATGATCATACTCCTGATCTATCGCCTGTAGAAGGTGCTAGTGAGATTGTAGGAAGAAATCTTAGTAGGGGCTCTATAGTTGTGTTTGAATCAACAGTATATCCAGGCGTTACAGAGGATATTTGTATACCAATATTAGAAAGAGAATCTGGATTGATTTGCGGAAAAGATTTCAAAGTTGGTTATTCACCAGAAAGAATCAACCCTGGAGATAAAATTCATCGATTAGAAACGATAACGAAAATAGTATCTGGCATGGATGAAGATTCATTAGAAGAAATAGCAGCTATATATGAAATAGTGGTCGAAGCCGGTGTTTATAAAGCTGAATCAATTAAGGTTGCTGAAGCTGCAAAAGTTATTGAAAATAGTCAAAGAGATATTAATATTGCATTTATGAATGAGTTGTCAATTATTTTTAATAAAATGAATATTGATACACATGCTGTTTTAAAAGCCGCAGGAACAAAATGGAACTTCTTAAATTTTTATCCAGGTTTAGTTGGCGGACACTGTATTGGGGTTGATCCTTATTACTTGACTTATAAAGCAGAACAAGAGGGGTATCACTCACAAATCATATTATCTGGTAGAAGAATTAATGATGATATGGGGAAATATGTTGCTGAAAACACAGTAAAAAAATTAATTGAGAATGATAAGAATATTAAAAATGCAAGAATTGGCATATTAGGATTCACATTTAAGGAAAACTGTCCAGATACAAGAAATACAAAAATAGTCGATATAGTTAAAGAATTAGGTGAATATGGTATAACTCCTATAATAGTAGATCCTATTGCTGATAGTGAAGAAGCAAAAAAACTTTATAATATCGATTTTAAAGACTTAGAGGAATTAAAAGACTTAGATGCTTTGATTATTGCTACTGCACATGAATGTTTCCATAAATATACAAAAGATAAATTTAATAATATGTTTCGAAATAGCAAGATCATTATCGATGTTAAAGGTATTTTAAACAGAAAATCATATGAGGATGCGGGCTATACATATTGGAGACTATAGTTATGACAATAAAAGATATTTTAGATGTGATTAATGATTTGCATATCGATTATAAAATCTCAATTTTAGATGATTTTGAAATAAATACATATTGTTCATTAAATGAGCTGAAAGAAAATGCAATAACGTGGTTAAAAAAATATGATAAAAACAGCCGTGAAAAGATATTATGCTCTAAAAATACTTTATTTATAGCTTCACTAGAAGATTATGATTTCTCTGGACGAAACACGATATTCATAAAAGATTTAAAAGCAAATTTTTTCACAATCATGAAAGTGATTTTTAAGGATATAAATCCAGAAGAAAAAATCAGTAAGGTTGAGAATACTTCTACAGTATTAACATCGACTTTGGGCTGTAATGTATATATAGGACATAATTGTTTTATCGATGCAGATGTTGAAATTGGTGACAATGTTACTATTATGCACAATGTGGTAATACAAGGAAAAGTTAAAATAGGTAACAATACGTTTATCGAATCAGGAGCATTAATTGGCGTTTCGGGTTTTGGCTTAGCGAATAACGAGGATGGAAATCCATTTATTGTTCCTCATTTAGGAGGAGTTATAATTGGAGAAAGCGTGAGAATTTGTGCTGGAACATGTATTTGCCGTGGATGTTTATGCGACACAGTTCTTGGAGATTATACAAAGATCGATAATTTATGCCATATCGCTCATAATGTAATTATTGGAAAAAGAGTAGCAATAACTGCAAATTGTGAAGTTTCAGGTAGTGTTAAAATAGGAGATGACACATGGCTAGGCCCGGGAACTACTGTGCTAAATGGAATTTCAATTGGAGAAAAGGTGTTTACAGGTATAGGTACTAATGTAATACACGATACAGACAATGATGTTTTGATTTATGGTAATCCAGGCAAGACTAATGAAAGAAAGGTGAAATGAAATGGATAATTTTAAACCATCTTATGAAACATATAAGAAGATTATAAGCGATATAAAAGAAACTGGAAAATATTGTGATTACAGTAATGCGATAGATAAAGATGAGTTTATTTTAATGAGACATGATATAGAGTTTTCCATAGAAAGAGCTTATAATCTTTCATTAGTTGAGAGTGAAAATGATTTTTATTCAACTTATTTTGTGCAGATTACTAATAATTTTTATAATGCTTTTTCTTTGAAAAATATGATTTTACTCAAACAAATGATTGATAATGGACATCATATAGGTTTACACTATCATTTAAATGGGCAGACAGATTTTTTAGAAGTGCGTGATGGGGTACGGGATCAAATACGTATTTTATCAGAAATGTTAGGAACTAAAATTGATAGATTTTCAATACACAGGCCAATAAAAGAAGTTTATTATCATAAGATTCAAATTCCTGGAATTTATAATGCCTATGCTCCAGAATTCTTTTCATATGCTGATGAAATAACTGATTATACGAAACTTGATGTAAAATATATTGCAGATTCTAAACATCATTGGAATTATGGAATACCTTTAGGTAAAGATTTAACCGAAAATAAAAAAATACAAATTTTAATTCATCCCTTTTCATGGACTGAAGAAGGATATGATAATTTTAATAATTTCAAATCATTACTTAACGAAAAAGATGACGAGTTGATAACTACATTAAATGATGAATTTAAGCGTTTCAGTGAAATACATAACGAAATTAAAAATGAACAATGTTATTTTCATATAGATAAATAGGAGGAATCAAAATGGGATATACAAATTTGAAGTTTCCAGAAAATAGTGTTTTTTTAGTAACCGGAGGCGCTGGTTTCATAGGCTCTAATTTATGCGAGGCTATTTTAAAGATGGGGTACAATGTTATCTGCCTTGATAATTTATCAACAGGAAAAAGAGAAAATATTGAGTTATTTTTAGACAATCCAAACTATAAATTTATCAAAGGAGATATAACAGATTACGACACCTGCTTAAAAGCATGTAATGGTGTAGATTATGTGTTGAACCAAGCTGCATGGGGATCAGTACCAAGAAGTATTGAGATGCCCTTATATTATGAAAAGGTTAATATAGGCGGTACACTTAATATGATGGAAGCTGCAAGACAGACAAATGTAAAGAAGTTTGTTTATGCATCTAGTTCTTCAGTATATGGTGACCACCCCATACTACCAAAAGTTGAAGGACAGGAAGGAAACCTGTTATCACCTTATGCATTAACAAAACGTGTTGATGAAGAATATGGAAAAATGTATAAAAAATTATATAATCTAGACACATATGGTATGAGATATTTCAATGTGTTTGGGAGAAGACAAGATCCAAATGGAGCATATGCTGCTGTAATACCTAAATTTTTAAAACAGTTAATGAATGATGAAGCACCAACAATCAATGGGGATGGAAGGCAATCTAGAGACTTCACATATATTGATAACGTCATTGAAGCTAATTTGAAGGCTTGTCTAGCTTCTTCAGAAGTGGCAGGAGAAGCATATAATGTAGCTTCTGGCGGTAGAGAATATTTAATAGATATCTACTATAATCTGTGTTCAAGTTTAGGTAAAAATATTGAACCTGTTTTCGGTCCTGATAGAAAAGGCGATATTAAACATTCTAACGCAGATATAAGTAAGGCAAGAAAGTTTCTGGGATATGATCCTGAATATAACTTTTCTGATGGAATAAAGCTAGCTATAGAATGGTATAAGGAGAATTTATAATGGTTGATGGCTTAGTTTCTATTATTGTTCCCATTTATAATGTAAAGCCTTATTTAAAACGATGTATTGATTCATTGATTTCTCAAACCTACTCTAATATGGAGATTATAATGATTGATGACTGTTCTACAGATGGATCGAAGACCATAGCAGAACAATATTCTTCTACATATCCCTTTTGCAAATTATTATCACACAAACAAAATAAAGGACTTGCTGGAAGTAGAAATAGTGGAGTGAAAAAAGCGGAAGGTGAATGGCTTTTTTTTGTTGATAGTGATGACTGGATTCACGCTGATACATTAAAACTCCTTGTAAGTAATGCGAAAAAATACAATTCAGATATAGTAATGTGTGGTTACTGTTATGCATGGGATAATAATGAGATTAAGATTATTGATTCTTTTAAAGGAATCTCCTCAGAATCATCTCAAAAGGATAAAATAGCACTTGTACCACAACCTAGTGCTACAAGGCGTTTATATCGGTCTGATTTTTTTCTTGAAAAAGACTTTGATTTTCCAGAAGATATAAAAAGAGGGGAGGATTTCCCCTTAACTATTCCACTTTTAACATATACAAGTAAAATTACGATAGTTAATGAACCACTATATTTTTATTATCAACGTAAGGGATCTATTTCAAATATAAACAAAATAGATGATTTTTCTTTTTATGATAAAATCATTAAAGTGACAAATGAGAGGGTAAACAAAGGATTTGAAAAAGAAATTGAATATAGATATATCCTTGAACTTGTTTATTCAAAAACATTATTGATGATTAAGTCAAAATATAAAAATAGTGAAATAAAGAGTCATCTAACAGCATTTGATAAAGAATATAATGGATGGATTTACAATCCATATTTAAAAAAATGTAATAGAATGAAACTGTTTTTTATAAAAAATGCATACAAAAAAAATATCAATATTCTTAAAGTATTGGTATTTGCTTGGGATAGGAGGAGATTGATAAAGTGATAATACACACCAAAAAAATGCCCTTTAATTTCGATGGAAAATGTTTTAAAATAATCTCCTTTGTTGATAAAACCCTTTTTATAATTGGTTTATTGTTTTTTTTATATTCATATAATATAGGGTATACAACTTGGATGTTTTATGCCATATTAATAGTATTTTTTTCTAGTTTATTGTATTGTTGCCAAAATATAAAAAAAAGATTAGGTTTATTATTATTTTACCTTGTCTTTTTTTTATTTTTAATGGGAAGAATGTTTGTGGATTTATTTACATATGGGTATGTTACATATAATTTTGATCCTCCAATCGGCTCCCATATAAATTTATGTTTATTTATATCTATAGTATTTTTACGATTCGGCTTTCTAATTATTGAAAAGTTTATAAAATTGCAAGACAGACCATTATTTCAAGATAAATATCACTTATATAGAATTAAAAAGATAAGCAAGTTTATATTTTATTTGGCTATACTAGCTACAATTCCTATGGTTTTAGAGGAGTTTTTCTATATATTAAATGATTCGTATGGCGCCTTATATACAAGCTTTGAATCAAAAATACCCTCAATTATTAGAGTAATATCAAATATGCGAACTATTTCAGTTTTTGTTTTCTTAGGTTGTTTCCCTGATAAAAAAGAAATAAGGATTCCGATAATTTTTATATTACTAAATGGTTGTTTACAAATGCTTACAGGTGACAGGACGAATTTATCACAGGCAATTTTGATAATTGTTTTTTATTATGGATTAAGACAACTTTTAGCTCCAGAGGAGAAATGGATAAAAAAAAGTTATATTATCATTGCATTTATAGCCATACCATTTTTTCTTGCTTTTATGAGTTTTTTTGTTTATATCAGAGAGGGGTTCAATACAAATGAAGTAACGATTTTCAATCAATTCATCAGGTTTTTTAGAAGTATTGGAAGAAGTGTTGATGTTATAGGATACGGTAAATATTATGAAAGCGAGTTACCATCAAGAATATATACGATTGCAGATATAATCAATTATTTTAAGTATAATCAAATTACTGCCTTCTTATTTGATATGCATTTACCAGCGCAACATACTAAAGACTTTGCATTAGGTGGATATTCTTTTATGCATTCACTTACTTATTTAATAGATCCCGAGCTTTATTTAAAGGGACACGGGGCAGGCTCATCTTATGTTGCTGAAGCATATTTTGATTTAGGATATATTGGTGTTGCAGTATTGAACACTGTATATGGGGCATTCTTAGCATATATATATAAGTCATTGTATAGAAATCCAATTATCATAGGATGTTTTTTACAAGCCATTAATATCATGTTTTATGTACCAAGAGGAGCTGCTGATTATCCAATAACATATATATTAAATATAACTGTAATTTCTGCATTATTGATAATATTTGTTTATTCTTATAACGATATTATTTTAAATAAGCTACACAAGTTAAAAAGGAAAATGAAAAATGGTTAATGAGGTATCGAATAATAGTAGAGGATTTGTAAAAAGATTGATTGGGTTTTCTAGTGCTTCTTGGATAAGTGCTGCAATTAGTTTTATTTCAACACCTATCATAACAAGATTATTTTTGCCTCAAGAAGTGGGAAAAATAAATTTATTTACGACCTTTATGGTTTTATTTCAGACTGTAAGCATATTAGGGCTAGATCAGGCATTCATGAGATTTTATAATGAACCACCATTTAAAATTAACAAAAGAACGTTACTAGGTTTATGTATACTTTTTTCATTTAGTATGTCAATGATATGCGCTTTGATTGTATTGATTTTTTTTAAAGAAGTGACAACTGAAATTACAGGTGATATTAAAATTTCTATATCGTTTTTTTTAATAATATCAATTTTTTCAAGTGTTTCATTAAGAATGACAAGCATTGCATCACGAATGGAACAAAAGGTTTTTTCCTATACAATTCAGACGGTATGTATAACATTTATTGAAAAGGTCTTATTCGCTTTTATTGCTTTTTTTCATCCTGAGCATACTGCAGCTATTGCAACTATGAGTATAGGCTATTTTATGGTAGCGGTATCATTTCTTTACATCAAAAGGAAATCGATCAAAATAGATTTAAAAATCCCTAAGGAATCTATATACATGATTTTACGTTTCGCTATACCATATTTGCCTGTGTTGTTATTGTCTTGGCTTAATAATTCGATACCTCAATTTGTCTTGAAAAGATTTGTGGATTATGGAGCAATCGGTATTTATACAAACGCAGTTTCTATAGCGAATATTTTAACAATTATACAAACTGGATTTAACGTATACTGGGCACCATTTGCTTATGAAAATTACAAAACACATAAATATCGGTTAACCAGAGTACATAAGTGTATATCTTTCTTATTAATTTCATTTGCTATACTTATCATAATTGGACAAGACTTCATTTATCTTCTCTTAGGAGAAAAATATAGAATAAGTAGACTGTTCTTTCCTTTTTTAATATTATCACCTATATGCAATTCAATTGCAGATACTACCGGCATCGGTATAATGTTATCCAAAAAAAGCTACAAGAATATCTACACTTTCTCAGGGAGTGTAGTAACAAACATCTTTTTAAGTTTGATATTGGTTCCATATCTAGGGATAATGGGAGGTGCTCTAGCTGCTGGAACTGCCTCTGTAGTTATGCTTTCCATAAGAACCTATATCGGAAGCAAGTATTATAAATTAAGTGATAATTATAATTATTTATACATATCCATTTTGTTACTGTATGCAATTGCTTTTCTCAATTATTTTTTTTCAAACCAGCTAATATTGAGAGAATTTTCTATAATAATATGTCTTTTAATTATAATGTGTATATATAGAAAGGAATTCTATTATCTTTTTAATTTTGTATCTATGGAGATTAAAAATTTAATAAGGAGAAAATAAAATGAAGAAGAAACTATTATTTATAATTCCCACACTCTCTTGTGGCGGTGCTGAACGTGCAGTAGTGGCTTTATTAAACAAAATGGATTTTACTAAATATGATATAGATTTAATGCTGTTTCGTCGGGATGATATGCATTATATAAACTCTGTTCCAAAAGAAGTAAATTTGCTAGAAAATGATTTATTAACCGATTTGTGTTTTTGCCATGTCAAACACTTGATTAAATTTAAATATTTGCTTAATTATTTTCTTGTCGTGATGACACGTATTTATACAACTATTCGGTTAAAATGGAACAGTTTAACAAATGCAAAAAAAGTTTATTATGACTGGGATAAAATAAATAAATATATCCCCAATTTAAATAAAAAGTATGATGTAGCAGTGAGCTTTTTAGAAGGATTATCAAATTTTTATGTAACTGAAAAAGTAGATGCCTGTATAAAAATAGGCTGGATTAGAGCAGATTATGAGCTTTGGGGCTATGATAGAAATCATGATTTACCATATTTTAAAAAATTAAATTATTTATTCTCTGTATCAGATGCAAATGCTGAAAAGATGAAAAATATATTCCCGGAGATCGCTGATAAAATTTATACAATGTATAATATACTGGACTTTGATTTAATTGCAAAGAAATCGAAAATGAAAATTGCTGAATCAGAATTCAATGAAAATAAAGATATCACTATTCTGTCAATTGGAAATTTAAGACCTGTAAAGGGTTATGATAAATCCATCGAAGCATGTAAAATTCTAAAAGAAAAAGGTTATAATTTTAAATGGTTTGTTTTAGGTGAAGGTAATGATAGAGCAAGACTTGAAAAAATGATTGATGCAAATGAATTGGGGAAATGTTTTTTCTTGCTTGGTCTAAAAGATAATCCATATCCTTATTTAGCAGCAGCAGATATCTACGTACAATCATCAAAACATGAGGGATTTTCTACTACTATTCGAGAGGCGAAATTTTTCGGTTTACCTATTGTGATAACAGATTGTCCAGGAATGAGTGATCAGATTTCTGATGGAATTAACGGTTTAATAGCCGAACAGAATTCACAGGATCTTGCTATCAAAATAGAGAAATTATTAGTTAATCAGGAATTGCGTGCTTCATTTTCCGAAGCATTGAAAAATTCGTCAGATTCTGACAATGGAAAAGAATTAAATAAATTATTAAAAATTTTTGATATGTAATCAAAACCTAAAGAAAGGAGAAAATTATGTTCTTTAATTCATATGAATTCATATTTATTTTATTACCAATATCGCTATTTCTTTATTGGGGTTCCTGCTATTTTAATCTTAAAAAATATGCGAATTTAACATTGTTAATTATTTCGATTATCTTCTATATAAATTTAACAGATATTATAGGTATAATTGTAATTTTAATAAGTATTATCTTAAACTTTTCACTATATAAGGTGTTGGAGAATAATACAAGATATAGAAAATCTTTTTTCATTATAGGGGTGTTGATTAATATAGGAATGTTAGGATATTTTAAATATGCTAATTTCTTCATTGATAATATTAATTCCTTCTTCAATTTTGATATGTCAATCACTAAACTTATTGCACCAGTAGGTATGAGTTTTTTTACATTTCAAAAGATAAGCTTTATTTCAGACACATATCATAACGCTAATACATTTCATTATAAATTTGTAGATTATACATTACATATTTTATTTTTTGGATATATATTATCAGGTCCAATTACAAGACACAATCAAATCATTAAACAGTTTACGGATAAAGATAGAAAGATCTTTAATTACGATAGTTTTAGTAAAGGAATTATCACATTTACCATAGGGCTCTTTAAAAAAGTGATTATAGCAGATACTTTAGCTAAGTTTGCTGATATTGGATTTGGAAATATAGACAGCTTAAATACTACTACAGCAATACTAACAACATTAGCCTATACATTGCAGATATACTTTGATTTTAGTGGTTACTCTGAAATGGCATATGGAATAGGGAATATGTTCAATTTAACCTTACCTGTAAACTTTAATTTACCATATCAATCGAAATCACTTATAGAGTTTTGGAAACGCTGGCATATCACGTTAACAAAATTTTTAACTGATTACATCTATATTCCTTTAGGTGGTAATCGAAAAGGTCAAATAAGAATGTATGTGAATACTATTTTAGTGTTTTTTATAAGTGGTTTATGGCATGGTGCAAACTGGACATTTGTTCTTTGGGGTTGTTTACATGGAATCTTATTAGGTCTTAATAAGTATTTCAAGGAACAATGGAATAAACTAAATGATGTTTTACAATGGCTTATCACATTTAGTATAATCAATTGCTTGTGGATTCTTTTTAGGTCAGATAGCATCCATGATGCAATTCATTTTTTTACTAAACTTATAGCGTGTAATTTTGGCGCAATAGATAACACATTTAATATGTGTTTTATATTTCCAGAGTTTACAAAATTATTATCAATAGGTCATATCTATTCATCAAGATATTCCATTTTTACTGTTTTTATTTTTCTACTCTTAATACTATATATACTGCAGGAAAAAAATATAATAAATTGCGTTGAAGAGCATTTGAGTAAATATCTTAACTTAAAGCATATTGTATTATTTAGCGTTCTTTTTTTGTGGTCTATATATTCATTAGGTACTATCGTAAGCTATATTTATGTTAATTTTTAATAGGAAAGAGGTAAGTATAAATGGATACAAAAAAATTTGTAAAACTCTTTATGATTATGAATGTCACTATGCTCTTGTTTTTTGGGGGGATTGTATGGTGGTATGATCCTATTTTTAAGTTCCATAAACCTATAATGAAGCCTAAATACTTTGATGAGATATATCAAAACTCTGGTATTGCAAATAATTTTGATTATGACTCTGTAATTATAGGCTCTTCTATGACTGAGAATTTCAAGATTAGTTCTTTTAATAAGGCTTTTAATTCAAATGCAATCAAGTTGAGTTATTCAGGGATGAGAGCAAAAAATTTAGATTTAGCTCTTTCTCAAGTACTAAAGAGTAAAAATAAAGTAAATACTATTCTTATCGGATTAGACGACAGATTGTTAGGCTATCCGAAGTATGAGTTTGGATTTGACATTCCTACATTTGTTTATAAGAGTGACTTCTTAAGCTCATTGAAATACGTATTTAATAAGGAACTACTAATTAAGGCCTATGAAGCTGAAGCAAATGATCCTGATTGTCCATACTGCTGGTATGATACAGTTAACTTTGGGAAAAAATACTGGATTAATGATTATCAATACAATGATTATTCTAATGTTCCTATAAAGCAATTAAGTGATGAAGAGAAGGAAATTATTGATAAGAATGTGAGTGGTTTGATTAACGCAATTAAAATGAATCCAGATACTAATTTTAAAATTTTTATTCCACCATATAGTATTATTTATTGGTATCTAAATAAAGGAGAAGGCAAAATAATCTATCAGCTAGATGTACAATTATATGTGTACAAAAAGCTCCTTAAGTTTGAAAATGTTAAGATATATTATTTTCAAAACGATTTGAATATAGTTGAGAATTTAGATAATTACAAAGATTATTCACATTACAGCGAGAGTATTAGTGAATATATTTTAGCAGCGATTGCGAATGAAAAAAATATATTAACAAAAGATAATATTGATAATACATTACAGCAATTCAGAAATTATCTAGTAACGTATGATTTTTCAAAAATCTTTGATTAATTTGATATTATTTTTTATTAATAGAAATTAAAAGATAGCGTATAAAAAAGTGAGGTGTTTAAATAAATCAACGGCAGACCATTGATTTATTTTTATGAAAAATAGAAGTAGCAATATAGAACTTTTAAGAATTATAGCTGCATTATTTGTATTATCATATCATACAGTTAATGCTACTATAGATATCAATGCTTTAGAATTACCAAGTCGGTTTATTATGACAGGGTTGTTTTTTGGAATGGGAAGGATATCGGTCAATATTTTTGTAATTATCAGCGCTATGTAAATATAATTTTAAATTAGAACGGATAACAAATACCTGGTTAAGTACAATCTTTTATACAGTACCGATTGCAATAACATTCGTTTATTTTGGCAAGGCAGATTTAGTATATCTCATAACTAATATGTTTCCTGTGTTTTTTCAGCCACTATGGTTCATTACAACATATGTTTTTCTTCTTTTTCTAACTCCTCTTCTAAATTTAATACTTTCTAAATATGAAAAAAGAAAATGCAGGAATATGATTATATTTCTAAGTGTACTATTTGTCTTACCTTTGACATTCTTACCGCGAGTAAGAGGGGCATTCTATTCTGAAGTTGGATGGTTTTGCGTTTTATATTTAATTACAGGGTATTTACGAATTTATCAACCACTGAAGATAGTTAACAATAAGAAAATATGTCTTCTTGTCTTCATTATTTCTTATTTATTCATTATATCCTGGTATATTTTATATTATGATGTTCCCTATAAGTTTTTATCAAACTACTTAGAATTTGCAGGTATTACACATGCATCCTTTCTTAATTTCACAAGCTCTTTGCCTTCATTCTTTGCATCTTTTTCATTTTTCTTCTTATTTAAAAACATGAATATAACGAAATTAAATAATGTAATAAATTATATCTCTAAGACTAGTTTAGATGTATATATTTTGCTTTCATTAAAGGGACCAAGCGATTTGATATTCTGGGTTGATATATTTGATTTAGATGTTTACATAAACAGTGGTAATATATTTATGAATGTGACTATTGTAATTATCGCTGCATTTGTTATAACGAGTTTGATTGGACGTATTAGAATTTACATAGTTGATAAAATAATGCAGCTTATGCCAAAGTTGGATGGTATATTCTAGTTAATTCCATAAAAAAAGATTGTATAGTCATATTATGAAGTGATTCAGATATTGGTTAACATTTAGTAAACTATAAAAATAAATCAAAAACTAAATTATTTGAGCATAATAATATCTATCTTCAAGATTTCATAAACTGTGTTTACTTAAGTACCTATAGACAATTTAGTAGCTAGCAACAATCACTATGAATTTTATCTCATTTTTTGTTCTACATTTTACATACTTATAGCTAAGAACACTTATGTACTATTTCATAATTTTCTTAAGTATAACTACAATAGGAGGTTTTTCTATGAAAAATATTTCCACTAAAAAAATATTATTTCTATTGATAACATTTCTTTTGTTTGTGAATTTTCAAAAAAATATTTTTAATGCTGTTGACAATTCGTTCTTCACTAACTTCCAATATACTTCAGCAGACCTAGTGATAGGGAATGTAATAGAATCTAGAAATGGTGATAGTAATGATGGATTCATAGGAAAATATATAAATAAAAAAAATTCTGATGAATACATAGCAAGCAGAGATTTGTATGTTAATAATGAAGATACACAGGATTTAATATTTCTACCATATTATCAACAGTTTGGATTACAAAGTCAATGTTACGAGGTTTTAGATAAAATACTTCCGCTTACAAATGCTACTAAAAATACAATCTTTGAATCTATGAATTCATTATTATTGGCTATGTTTCTTACATTTCTATTGCTATGGATAAAAACAGAATTTGGAATACTGAGTTTTGTATTAACATTTTTCACTGTAATTAATAGTTCATGGTTAACTATGGGTGGAAGGAATATATATTGGTGTTTTTGGATATACTTTGCACCTTTTGTAATTAATATATGGATTTTGAAAAGTACAGTTTGCGAAAAGAAAAAAATATGTTATGCTTGTTTAACGACATTTTTATGCGTATTCATAAAATGCGGTTTTGGATATGAATTTATTACTGTAGTTTTAATCAATGGTGAATTACCTATCATTTACTACGCAGCTAGAGAACGATGGAAAATAAAAAAATTTATGAAATATTTTTTTATATCTAGTTTAGCTGGTATACTTGGCTTTGGAATAAGTGTAGTGTTTTTACTTATGAAGGGTGCATATACAGGGCATTATAACGATGTTGTAAATTCACTTAGCTATGCGATTCAAAAACGTACTGGTCTTGGTGGTACTGATCGACTTGAACCAAAATATAAGGAATCTTTATCTTATAATGTCTTTGATGTTATCAAATTATATATGACAAATTCAAGTCCCAATATAATAAAAAATTTAAATATGTTTTCTATTATTTCGATTGCTTCAATTATAGTTTTAACATCAATAACTTATGTAAAAAAAATACATAGAGACAATAAACTTGTATCACTATCAATGCTTCTGGCTATTTCAATCTGTGCTCCCTGCAGTTGGTTTATATTGGCAAAAGGTCATTCAACGATACATACGCACATCAATTATATTTTATGGAGCGTTCCTTTTTTACCATTGCTTGCAGCTACTGTAGGCTATTATATGAAAAAAATGATAGACTATTATTGGAAACAGAAAAAAACAATTTTTTAGTTATTTATAGTATATTAAAAGCAGTTACACACACATTTACAGTGAATTGGTATTATGCTCAAAGTAGTTTTCTACATACTAATATATCATTATTAAATAAAGCAGATCCAATGCTAATGCAAATATAAATAAAACATCTAAAGATTTACAGGAGATAAACAGGAGGTAATAATGGACAAAATAATAATTGGGGCAGGTTTATATGGATTATATGCCGCTCTATATTATGCAAAAAAGAAGCGAGAAAAGATAACAGTATTGGAATATGATGATGCTCCTTTTAAACGAGCAACCTTTATTAACCAAGCAAGAGTACATATGGGATATCATTATCCTAGATCGTATTTAACAGCAATGAATTCTTCTCATTACTTTGAAAGATTTAATAAAGAATTTGGTTTTTGCATTTATAATAAATTTGAACAAATTTATGCTACAAGCAAAAACTTTTCATGGACCAATGCTAATCAATTTAAAAAGTTTTGTATAGATGCTAATATCCCTTGTGATGAATTATGTGTTTCTAAATATTTTAAGGACAACATGTGTGACGGAGCTTTTCTGACAGAAGAATATACATATGATGCAAGAATTTTAAAGGAATTTTTCTTGGATAAACTTAGCAAATACAAAAACGTCAATATTTTGTATAATACAAGGATTGAAAAGATAATAGAGAAGGATAGAGAATACATATTGTATACAAATCATGGTTTATTTAACACAACATTTCTATTAAATGCTACATATGCTTCTACTAATCAAATAACTAAATTATTAGGCTTTGAAAGCTTCAAAATTAAATATGAGTTATGTGAGATAATTCTATGTAAAGTCAATGATCAACTTAAGAATATAGGTATTACAGTAATGGATGGACCATTCTTTTCTATAATGCCTTTTGGAAGAACAGAATATCACTCATTAACCTCTGTGACATTCACACCACATCAAACATCTTATGAAGAATTGCCTACATTCGATTGTCAAAAAAGGAGCCGTGGTTATTGCTCTCCAAAACAGCTAGGCAACTGCAATAGCTGTTTTGCGCGACCTAAAAGTTCCTGGAAATCAATGTCTTTGATGGTGAAAAAGTATTTAAAAGAAGAATTTGAGTTTGAGTATTCTCATTCCTTATTTTCAATGAAGCCAATTTTAATGACATCAGAAGTAGACGATTCACGCCCAACAGTGATAAGAAAGCTCACTGAGAGTCCCACCTATATATGTGTATTATCAGGTAAAATTAATACTGTCTATGATTTAATGGAGGTATTAGACAATGATTAATAATGAAGAAAAGAATTATATTTCTGCTATAGTTTATGTCCATAACCATGAGAAGATTATCAAAGAATTTTTAAAAAAAATAGATGAAGGATTGCAAAGCTTTAGCTACTATGAAATTATCATTGTAAACGATGTTTCATGTGATAAATCAATAGATATAATACACGATATAGTACCATCCCTTAGAACAACAGCAATTACAATTATAAATATGGGATTTTTTCATGGACTTGAATCGTCAATGAGAGCTGGTGTAGATTTATCAATTGGTGATTTTGTATATGAATTCGATGATTTAACTTTATCTTATGATAAGAATTTAATTTTTAAATTATATGAGAAATCGTTGCAAGGGTACGATATTGTCTCTGCATCAAATAAAAATAGCCATAAAGGTTCAAAGCTATTCTATAAAATTTTCAATAGATTTAGCAATTATACTTATAAATTGAAATCTGAAGCATTTAGGATTATATCTCGAAGAGGGATTAATCGAGTAAAATCAATGAATATAAGTATTCCCTATAGAAAAGCAGTTTATGCAAACTGTGGATTAAAATCTGAGACTATTTACTATGAAGCTAATGTAAAAAGAATTAATGATCATAACCAACTCAAAATGAGAAAATCATTGGCAGTTGATTCTCTATTATTATTTACTAATTTCGGCTATAAAATATCAGTTTTTTTAACTATGATTATGATGCTGGTAACAATATTAGTTACTCTATATACTGTATACATATTTGTTGAAAGAGAACCTGTTCAGGGATGGGTTTCAACTATGTTGTTTTTATCATTTTCGTTTTTTAGTGTTTTTCTTATATTTACGATCTTAATAAAATATGCAACACTAATCACTGATTTATTATTTAAGAAGGAGGAATACGTAATCAAAAGTATCGAAAAGATAACTAATAGCCATGATTAAGTCTTTAAAAAAATAAAATAGGTATATTGTATATGAGTGTTTCATCTATATTCGTTTGTTTTGGTCAACTTATGTGGAAACTATCTGAAGTTGATCTGCCTTACTTAATAATTGTATTTATCCTATATGGTTTTGGTGCTTTTTTTATGCTAATAGCTTATGGACATGGCAGTTTATCTATTTTGCAGCCAATGCTTAGCTTGAATTATATCATAACAGCCATACTGGCTAAAAAATCTTTGGTATTACAATAATTATGCTTGGGATTTTCATGATAGCAGGTGGGGATGAATAATGTATATTATTGTTATCATTGCTATGACTCTAATAGGCTCTTTTGCATCTTACTTTCAAAAAAAAGGTTCACAAATCCATATAGTGTCAGGTTTATTAAAGAACATAAACATTTATATAGGTGATTCTCTTTATTTAATATCAGCTTATTAATATATGGATATTGTGACAATTGGTTTTGTGGTTTTGCCATTAAGAGCAATTACTTATATTTGGATATTATGTATTTCTAAAAAAATTTTAAATGAAATTATTATCAGAAAGAAACTTATTGGTGTTACGCTTATTATTATTATTGGAGCATTAAGTATTGCTTGTAACTAGGAGGTCTTTATTATGTTAAGTGCACTTGTAGGGTTCACAGGATTCGTTGGATCAAATTTAATGAAAAGCTATAATTTCGATGTTCTTTATAATTCAAAAAACATTCAAAAGGCATATTATACAGAACCAGATTTATTAGTCTATTGTGGCGTACCTGCAGAGATGTTTTTGGCGAATTCAAATTCAGAAGTAGATTTAAAAGTTATACAACAGGCTATACGGAATATCGAAAAGATCAATCCAAAAAAATTGGTTTTAATATCTACTGTAGCTGTTTATAATGATATTAGTGATGGTAATGAGGATACAATTATAGATAAAAGCAGATTATCTGCTTATGGTAGAAATAGACTATTTTTAGAAGAATGGGTTGAAAAGTATATAAACGACTATTTGATTGTACGATTACCTGCACTTTATGGCAATAATCTTAAAAAAAACTTCATTTATGATTACATACATGTAATTCCTAAATTATTAAAAGAATCTAAATATGAAGAACTATTCAGTAATGATCCAATGATTCAAAATTATTATACAAAACAAAAAAATGGTTTTTATAGATGTAATAATATATCAAAACAAGAGCAAGTACAAATTCTACAGTATTTTAAGAAAGTAAACTTTAGCGCTGTAAATTTTACAGACAGTCGTAATATTTATCAATTTTTTAATTTATCTAATCTATGGAATATTATAAACATAGCAGAACAAAACAGCATAAAAAAGCTTAACATTGTTACAGAGCCGGTTTCAATTCAGGAGCTTTATCAATTTTTAAACCATCGTGAATTTTTTAATGAAATTTCAGAAAAACCTTTGCAATATAATCTGAAAACGAAGCATGCAGAAATATTTGGAGGAAAGAATGGCTATATTTTTACAAAAAATTATGTATTAAATGACCTAGAAAATTTTTTGAGGAAAAAGCATGAAACATAAAACATCTATAAAGGTATATCAAAAATGAACACAGTGCGAACTTTTTAAAGATATCTAAATAAAAAAATGAGAGAGGTAGCATTGACTGTCATATAGGCTATCTATGAAATACTTAAGTTCAATGTTAAGTATTCAGGCTATGTGTCCTACTTATTTGTGCTTGAAGGGATGGCAGCAACTTATAAATGTACAGGATATTCAGTTAGATAATGAATTACCTACTCTCTTCCTCGTGCTCTGTAGTATACTGTCTCTCTTATAGATTAGAATAATATAAGGGGAAGTAATGAATTTCATGAAATATTTATGTCCGCACGATATAGGTTCGGGAAAATGGAGTCAAGTGTGAAACAAGAAAAGAAAAGGGCAACTAAAAAAGAACACAAAAGCAAACTATATTTAGTTCGTTGGTGATGGAATTATTAGCTTTCGGCTAAAATAGGAGTAGTTTTATATTCTCCTACAGATTGTAAAAGCTCTAAAGAATCTTGAATATCTTGCTTACGAGGCTTGTGTGGATTAGGGTTCATCAGTTCCTAATAATTGGACGACTGGAAATTCTTCAAGTCTTTGAACATATGATAAAGGCAGACTGCCATCATTCTGACAACGGCAATGATTTCATGCTTTAGACCCCTGCGCTTTTTAATTTCATCATATTTTTTTGAAGTAAGGACATTTCTTATCTTTGAGTTCGGCAAGTGCACATTGGATAAGCATTGGTTTTAAGTATGTTCCTGCATGAGAGATACGGACATACTTCTTTTTATCGGCACTCGCATTATTTATTGGGGTAAGACCAATACCAGTTTATGAAACCAGCGTTGTCGCAGAAAGGTGACCAATACCAGGCAATTGTGTTGCAAGATCAATGTACACATGGTATTTAGAAGTTCTTTTATCTATTTCACTAGAAAGTGCAGACTTCATATCTTCAAGAAACTGCATGTGCCCGAGTGAAAGTAGTGATTTGTATGACTGATCATCATCAAGGTGAAAACCTCTGATGGAGTTGAGGATTTCCTCACTTTTCTTTTTCAAGGAACCGCGAAGAAGGGATCTGATATGGACTTCATCGACATCACTGGAAGTGAGAAGCTCAGAAAACACGGCAGAAGCACTGACACCAAAAGGATCAGAAACAACGGACGCCAAAGAAATATTAGAAACAGTTTGACAATTCTGAACACGATTTTTTTCTGAAGATATAAAGTTTGTGATTTTATACCGATAACGGGATAGATCGCGAAGTTGACGAAACTCTTTATTGGGTATGTAAGAGGGTTGTACTTCGCCCATTTGAAATAATTCTGCGATGTGAATAGAATCTAAGAAATCAGTTTTTTTACCTTTCGGTGATTTAACATACTTTGGATGAGTGATAACGATATTAAAATCACGATCTTCAAGGTAGTTAAATACAGGAATCCAATACTTGCCAGTGGATTCCATACAGACACAGTGGCAGTCATAATGATCAAGCCAGTCAACGAGTTTCACAAGGTCATAATTGTGAGTAGAGAATTTGCGGTGATGGTAAACAGGTTCCACCTGCATACTTTCTGCGATGATGATTGTGCAAGCTAATTTCTTTTTGTGGACATCAATACCACAAGCAATGGGGTGCATCACGCTACGCATGAAAACCGCCTCCTTTGAAAGAAAAAGCATTGACTGCCATCTGTGCTCTCAAGTATATCGAGTCAAATAACAAGATTACTTCATTGGTAAGTGTACGTCCTCGAAGGGAACAAAAGTTTGTGCATGGACAGATGACTGCACAGATAAGAATACGAGTTAGACTAAAAAACAGAAAACATCACTCACCTCTACGTGCTCTGTAGTATACTTCTTCTCTAACTATATTATAACGCATTGTAATGGTGCTGGTGTTTCATAAAAATTTGTGCTCGCGCATTGCGAGAGAATGGAGGCAAGAATGAAATTATCAATATCAAACATTGCGTGGGATAAAGAATATGATAAAGAAATGTATGAATTTCTGCATCAACTAAAATTCGATGGTATTGAGCTTGCACCAACACGGTTGTTTATTGATCCTTATGATACACCTTTAATCGCTGATAAATTTAAAAGAATGCTATCTGAATCATATTCACTACAAATTTGTTCTATCCAGTCTATATGGTATAACCGAAAAGAAAAGTTGTTTGGATCGGATGAGGAGCGACAAAAGTTAAAAGAATATACAATGAAAGCAATTATTTTTGCTGAACATTTAGGAGCAAATAATATTGTTTTTGGATCACCACGAAATAGAGTCATTTCTAATGCTGATAATTTCAAACAAGCTATTCTCTTCTTTAAAGAACTTGGAAATTATGCATGTAAGCATCATACAGTCTTATCAATAGAGGCAAATCCTAAAATATATAATACAAATTTTATTAACACTACAGAAGAGGCAACTGCATTAGTTAATCTGGTTAATTCTGAAGGATTTAAAGTTAATTTGGATTTAGGAACTATTATCGAAAATAATGAAGATTTACATTCCATAGACTTCAAGCTTGTTAACCATATTCATATTAGCGAACCATATTTAAAAGAAATTGTTTGGTCTGAAATGCATGAGCAGTTAAAGTGCATTCTTAAAAAAGAAGACTATAAAAACTATGTCTCTATAGAAATGGAGAATCTTAAAAATATCAATCTAATCAAGAAAATATTATTACAGTTTAAATGTTTATTTCAAGAGGAGTAGTGTGAAAGAAATAACTAGCTTATGTAAAAAAAATGGACTAAAAAGAGGTGTGAAAATAGCAGTTATAAATTAACAAGGAACTGGTAGTACTGAACTAGGTAATACCTTTGAACAAAAGAAGTTTCGAGGTTTATTTAATAGCGCGTTCCTCTTGCTTGTCTTTTTGAGTACTATATCAATTTTTATAAATCACTAGAATTGAATATTTCACTATTATTAAACATGAAGTAAAATGCAGTAAGAATCATCCTAGAAATTGCAATGATAGCTCATTTTTTACCACGACGTTTTAGGGTTCGGTCGTATTTGACTCTATAGTAAGGGTGTTCTATAACTTTCACAGCAGCATGAACTACTCGGATTAATACCGGTTTGAGGTATACATCAGCATATGTGATACGAACAGATTTTTTCATACCAGCAGATTCAATATTATCGAGAGTAAGACAATTCTAACAACAAATGCGCTTTACATTAGAGGATTGTGATATATCAATCCTCATTTCTGAAATGGTCGTGATTACAAAAGCACGGTCAAAAGCTGATATAGCAGAAAGCAAAGATATCTGTGACTCAAATGGCTGATCCATCTGTCAATAAGAGTATCTGATGCACCAATACAAGGATTGATGTAGTTCATGTGTTCTTTAACAATGCGAATACGTTCTTTCCGTTATTTTTGCGCAATATAGCCATTGAGAGATTAAAGCACAGATTCTTCTTTAAACTACCACGAAGAAACTAGTTTATAGTGTGAGTAGGTAAATTCACGAAGAATACGAATTGGTATAGAAGGAATATAACTATCTGGAACTAAACCAAGTCGAAAAAGGTCACCAATCTATTTGGAGTCTTTAGTGTCATCCTTATTGTCTTTGACCTATTTTGAATTAGCAATTGTGCCGTTTATGGAGTCATTAAGGATATTGAAGACAGGAGCTCAGTACTTACTGGCGGTTTTTATACAAATGTCGTGGCAATTGTAATCATTCTGCTACTGCTTAAAATCACGAATCTGTCCATTGAAGGTAGGGCTGCGTTTTTTTACGTTACTATCATTACTATTTGTGCCGCAAGCTAGAGTGGCGGAATGGAGGTTAATATGAAATATGAAAATATCAAAGGGGTACCAGATTTCTTTTGTTATGAATATAGAAAAAAAGAAAATGATTATTGTGTTTTAATTCCTGTCATCAATGAGGGAAGCCGGATTCATAAAGAACTTAAAAGAGCAAAGAAATTTAATATATCTTCCACTGTAGATATCATAATATGTGATGGAGGATCTACTGATAATAGTATGGAGCAAAGTTTGCTAAAAGAGCTTGAAGTCAATACCCTGTTAGTGAAAAATGATATCGGGAAGCAGGGAGCTCAATTAAGAATGGGAATTTATTATGCGCTTGAAAGAGGATACAAAGGTATCATCACTATAGATGGAAATGACAAAGATTCAATTGAAGACATTCCACGTTTTATCGAGAAATTAAAAGAGGGATACGATTTTATTCAAGGTTCTAGATTTATCAAAGGAGGACGTGCTATCAATACTCCGTTAATTAGATATCTGTCTGTAAGGCTTATTCATGCACCAATCATATCGATAACAGCTAAGCATCATTATACTGATACAACAAATGCTTTCAGAGCATATTCAGCTAATTATCTAAAAGACAAGAGAGTTCAGCCATTAAGAGATATATTTATAACATATGAGTTATTGGCTTATTTGTCTACTAGAGCAACACAGTTAAAATATAATGTATGTGAAATACCTGTAATCCGAGAGTATCCTCGTAAAGAGAAAACTCCAACTAAAATAAGTTTTTTTAAAGGAAATAGTGATTTGTTAAAGATATTATTTAAAAATTTAGTTGGTCGATATAATATATAAACTAAGCCACTAAAATCAGTATATGAACAAAAGAAGGGGTAGATAGTGTTTTTATCCTTAAAATGGTACCTATAGAGAGGACAGTATGTTGACAGTACTGGCGCCTAACTATAGGTGCTTTTTTTCTGTTCAGATACTGACAGGGCTAAAACAATGGCAAAACGATACGTGCAGCAGGAGATGGCGATACTGCAGGCAAATCCGAATGTAAAAGCAGTAAGAGAAAACAGGCACACATTAACTTATGAGTTTCGTCTAAAACTTTGGCAACAATGGAAGAATGGTGAATCTTTGAAAAATGTTTTTACTGAAAACAATTTTGATTTGAAAATGATAGGTAACAACATACATATATAGACTAAAACGGAATCTCAAGCGAGATGGTCAACCATCAGGAGCTGCTAATAAAGTGTTGGGAGATAATCAGTATCAGCACCCAAATACAAATGAAGAGATCAAAATCTCACTGAAAAGTGGGATATTCATAAAGGCAGGCAAAAGAGTCAAAATTCATCCTGATTTCATTGATGAAGCCTATCATACCTATCCTCAAACCAGTATAGAGGATACCCTTATGATGCATGGGGTAGATCCCCGTATGATCGGCTATCAGCGGATATACCACCTGAAAAGACGATTCGATGATATAAGGGGCTATGAAGGAAACGAACACTATGATGCCTCTGCGATAGAGAAATTCAACTATCCACATGTATTCTTGGTATTTATCAAATTCCATTGATTATACCGCCTGCAATGATGTTTTTTCATTGACTGTGTTTCATGCACAAGAGTTTATTGTTCACCTTAAAGGTGTCTACTCCCCTCAATCTTTAAATTCTGTGATTAGTGCTACTTTTATGATGTCATTCTTGAGCGGCCTCTGTCCAGAAGGCAGTTTCCCAATATCATCTATCAACAGAAAGAAATTTACGTATTCTCAGCCAATCAGATTTACGCTCTGCTTGATACCTCGGATGTTAGGCTTCGTGCTTTTATTCTCCTTGGTCTGGGTGCAGGGCTCAGAGTTGGTGAAATCGCCAGACTTAAAATTTCTGATATAGATTCAAAATCACCAATGAAATCATTGTATATTAGAAACTCTGGAATAAATCGAGAAAAGTTCCTATGTCAGATATTCTCCATAAAGCTCTTCAAGAATATTGGAAAGTCTATCGCACTGATCCAAAGGGATATTTTATTGTCGGTAAAAATTCCCAGCAGCATATCAACCAGAATTATATTAATAATCTTTTCAAAAAATATCTTAAGAGTTTTGATTTTTATTCCAATGAAATCCGTTTTCATAATCTAAGAGATACGTATGCCACTCTGATGCTTCGTAATGGCTGCAATGTCTTTACTTTAAAGAGACTACTCGGTCATAACAGTTTTTCATCCACCGCTCGCTATATTAAATGCGATACATCAGATTTAGAAGTGGCTCCCTCTGTATCTCATTCTTTGGAGATAGGTATATGACAAAAATCCAAGAGATTTTTCTAACACTTGATGAAGAAGGAAAAATTGATTCTAAAATCCTGAATAAAAAACAGAGAAAATACTCAAGGATATCAAAGAATGTAAAACAGGCATCTTTGGAATGAATAAGGATGTATGTGAATGTTGTGGTCATACGGAAATACATTATAATTCCTGTAAAAATGTAAACTACCCCAGCTGCCAGGCTTATGATCGTGAGGTATGGATCCACAAGCAAAGCAGATTCACTTTAAATGTGAATTATTTCCTTTACAATTTTATCAGATTTGAATATTCTGGAATTGATCGATCTTAAATTGATATACAATATACTTTTTGAAGCTTCTTCAGAAACGCTGAAGACGTTATATTCGGATAAAAAATATTTGGGAGCCAAGATTGGATTTACCTCTGTTCTGCATACTTGGAGACAGAATGTCGGTCTTCACCCTCATATCCATTGTATTATTCCAGGTGGCGATATGGATTCTCTTGGGCGATGGAAGCCTTCAAAAAAGAAATTTTTCTTGCCTGTTAAAGTGCTCTCAGAGGTATTTCAAGGCAAATATCTTGATCGATTAAAAAAGTCATTTGATACTTTAAAACTAGCTAAAAAGGAGCAACTTCAAGAAATCATAGATATATGTTATGAAAAGCAATGGGTTGTGTATAAAAAAAAGCCACTGAAAAGTGCAAGGCATGTGATAAAATACCTAGGACGTTATACTCATAGAATCGCAATCAGCAATGCACGTATTGTCAAATATGAAGACAACAGAGTGACTTTCAAATTCAAGGACTATAAAGACAATAATAAATTGAAAGATATGACATTGGATGGCACTGAATTTTTTCGACGTTATATGTTTCATGTATTACTAAAAGGTTTTATGAAAATTCGACATTATGGTTTCTTAGGAAACAGTAAGAAAGAGGATCGAATGGCTGCGATACGAACAGCTACAAATACACCAGATCCTGGATCGCTGACTATTATTCCTGAAGAAATCATCTCCGGATTAATAAAAAGAGACGTTACCATCTGCATTGTGTGCAGGCAGAAACGTCACCATCAATTGGAATAACCCTAAATTCCAAAGTTACCAGCCCAACGAAATCATTGGGTAAGGGAACTATATCCAATATACCTTAAAAAAGAATTTTTGAGAAGAGGAAAATTTTATTATTTATATATTTTTCATTTGTGGGGGGTGGAGGATATACTTTTATCCATAATGAGTGAGTTAGTTCAATAAAATTAAAACACCAAGGGCATTCAATTTGGGAGTATCCCAAAGATTGTGTAAACCTCTAAACTGATGTAAGATAAAATTACTC
>OBWZ01000228.1_pt1 | contig 28246 bp, 16 predicted proteins | sample 1476561 | NCBI WGS metagenome assembly OBWZ01 (sample SAMEA2580138, study PRJEB22360) | human gut metagenome | biome: human gut; feature: human-associated habitat; material: faeces | place: Denmark | collected 2008/2010 | reverse complement strand
AGGCTTCGGCGGGAGGTATTCGCTTTGGCCTGTGCGGGAGCCGTAGCCGGCAGACCGGTTGACTCGGGAGCAAATGTTCCCGGTCGTGTTTCCTGGGCTGCAGCCCCCGGTTGTACTGGCTGCAACGGCGCTGCCTGCGGGGACAGCGCTGGTTGTTCCCCAGATAGTGCCGGAGCTGGTGCGGGCGCTTGCGGGAGCGCCGGCTCTTCGCTTTGAGGCGGTAGTTGCGAGGAAGTGGGTGCTTGCATTTGGGGTGCGGGAGAAACCTGGTAGCCCGCATTCGCCTCGGTGCTGTTGGTAGTCTGCGCCCTCGTGCGCGCTAAAGCGATCTGATCCAGTTCTGCCAGCGAAGGCACTTTTCCACTAGACGAGGTATTCAAAGTGCCCGGAACACCGGTGGGAATAGCTGGATTTGGTTCCTCTGCCTTAACCTGCGCTGTCCCGGCGACGGAGGTTAGGTTCGGTTCCTTATTTACCAGACCAGCATCAGTGCTAGGGGTCTGCAAAAACGCAGCTGCCGCCGGTTGGGAGGACGCGGCACCCGCGAAGTTTTCCGAGACGGCCTTGGCAGTTTCGGGATTATCAACTGGTGTCTTGTCGGACTTAGATTTACCCGAGGATTTAGCGTTTCGTCCAAAGCGTAAACGGAATTTGCCTTTACTAGGCTGCTCGTCCTCGTGATCGTCCTCGTCAACCACAGCTGTTTTCGAAGATTCTTTACTTGTGGAGGCCTCGGATTCTGTTACGCCGCCTTGCCGGGTCCCAACCGCAAAGGCAGGCAGCTGGCTCCGCAAATCCTGCGACGCGAGAGCTTCAGTCGATTCACCCGAAGCATTATCCTCGGTTCGATTTTGGGCTTTTCTCCGCGCCCTGAGCACCCGGGAAATCACGATAATTACCACGATTAACGCAACCAGAAAAGCAATCATTGCCCAAGGGGCAACCGCCAAGCCCGAGCCCATTTCTGGCGCCTTCGCAGAGAGCGCATCTAGGTAAGCTAACACTGCCTCCGGGTATTTTTGTTGATTTAGCAAGGGCACCATTTTTTCGGAGGCAATAGCAGATAATTCTTCTTGGGAGAGTTTCGCCGCATTATCTGCAGAAGCTAAATACATAGTCTGATTAGGGTTATCAGCCACTATCGAGAGCATGTAGGATCCCTGCGGGGCGCCTGATTTTTGCAGAGCCATCAGGTTCCAATTGCTGACAGTTTCATTGGAATATTCAGAGGGGAACGCCACATACACGTGTAGTCCAGAACGATCCAAAGAAGATAGCCGTTCCTTAACCTTGTCGGCCTGCCCTCCAAGCTTGTCACCGGGATCATATACATGATCGGAAATCGTTGGTGGTTCTTCGGCGTGTGCAATACTGCCGCTGACTGTGAAACTGGCAAAAAGCGCAGCTAGAAGCACTATCGTCAGTAAGCCGACTCTCTTTAAGACTTTCACTTAAGTTTCTCCCTAACTAATGAGGCTAGCCCGGAGCGGATTAAATCCTCACTTTGCATTATCATATGCAAAGAAGTGGGTTATATGTTGCCTCATGTAACCTAGATTAAGAAAAAGTAGGGGAGAAATCAGTGCCAACCGGAAAAGTTAAGTGGTTTGATGCCGACAAAGGGTTCGGGTTTATCACTGCAGAAGACGGCTCGCAGGTATTTTTACATGCCAGCGTGTTACCTGTTGGCGCTAAACCTCCCTCGGCGGGAACGCGGGTAGAGTTCTCAGTTGCCGACTCCCGCCGCGGCCCGCAAGCCCTATCGGTGCAAATATTGCAACGTACGCCCTCGGTGGCAAAGAATTTGCGGCGCAAACCCAAAGACATGGTGCCGCTAGTAGAAGACCTGATTAAGTTATTGGACGCCTCCTCCGGGCATTTGCGACATGGACGCTACCCGGATAATGGCGGAAAGATCGCGCAGCTGCTGCGGGCAGTTGCCGACGATTTCGATGCCTAGTGGCGGCGGTGAACTAAGAAAGACGCACATGAGTGAAACTACCCGACGTAAAGCGGGAAAAGTAGATAGCATACTGGCCGGCGCGGTCGATATTGCCCGCGAGGGGCTGGCGCCCATTGCTAAGCCGGAAGAAATCGGCGAACATTTGGGTGCCACCAGTGAAGGTGAACGCCTGGCCACCCACAGTTTTGAATGTTTAAAGCCCGGTTACCGCGGCTGGCACTGGGTAGCGGTTCTAGCGCGGGTGCCGCGCGGCCGCAAAGCCACGGTTTGCGAAATTGATTTACTTCCAGGCGAGGACGCGCTGCTGGCACGCCCGTGGGTACCCTGGGCCGAGCGGTTGCGTCCTCAAGACGTAAAACGCGAGGACGTACTGCCCTATGTTCCCGATGATGACCGCCTAGACCCGTCCTATGCGGACACCAATGCCGAAGATCTAGATCGGCGTACCGTGGAGGAACTTGGTCTTGGACGTCCCCGGGTACTTTCGGCTTGTGGGCGCGCCCAAGCTGCTAAACGTTGGTACCATTCGGAGCAAGGGCCGGCGCGGCGCGGGATGACCCGCAAACGGCTCCCGGAAAACACCTGTTCTACCTGCGGATTCTTACTGAAAATGGCGGGCAGTATGCGCACCATGTTCGGGGTGTGTACCAATGAATGGTCGGTCGATGATGGGCGGGTAGTCTCTATGGATCACACCTGTGGTTCCCATTCGGAAACCGATGTGAAGGTGGATACTTCCCCCTGGCAGCCCACTCCGGCGCGGCTGGATGAACTGGATGTAGAGCAGGTGGAAATCTAGCGCCTTACCGTCAGCGCCAAGAGGTAACTGCTTTGCAGGCAGACATGCAATTAAGTTGCGCATAGCGGGCAGGATTGGAAAAACCCTGAGAATCTTCCGATAATGAGCCTGTAAGTAACTTCTATGCCCCTGGTGGCGGATTGGAAAGTTATCTTGTCTTCTCAAGATACGGCGAAAAAGCCGGATAGTTCCCTAGATCGTTTCTTTAAAATTTCGGAAAGGGGCTCTACCGTTGGGCGGGAAGTCCGCGGCGGATTGGTCACTTTCTTTGCTATGGCCTATATTTTGGTGGTTAACGCCGCGATTTTGGGTGTGGCAGCCCCCAAAGATATAAGCCAATCGTCAATCGCCGCCGGTACCGCCCTGGTTGCGTGCGTGATGACCCTGCTAATGGGGCTAGTTGCTAACTTCCCGCTGGCGGTTGCTTCCGGTATGGGACTAAACGCCGTGGTGGCTTTCACTTTGGCTAACCCTGAGGCTTTGGGGCTTAGCTATCAGGAAGCGATGGGGCTGATTTTTTGGGAGGGCGTGGCTATCACCATCCTGGTGCTGACCGGTTTTCGCGAAGCCGTGTTCAAAGCGGTTCCCGCCCAGCTAAAAACTGCGATTAGCGTGGGGATCGGGCTGTTTATCGCCTTTGTGGGCTTGATTAATGCTGGGATTATTCGTCCCGGGGGCACTCCGGTGCAGCTGGGGGTCAACGGCTCCCTCGTGGGATGGCCGGCGCTAGTGTTCTGCTTCGGTTTGATTGTGATCGTGGTGCTTTATGTTCGCAAAGTCCAAGGCGCGATTTTGATCGGGATCGTGAGCGCTACGGTTTTGGCATTTATAGTGCAGGCTTTCACCCATTTGGGTTCGCGCGCAGCTGATGAAGAAGCCGTCTCGGCCTGGGCATCTAATGTTCCGCAGCTGCAGGGATCCCCGGTTTCCCTGCCTGATCTGTCTACTATCGGCGCGATTGATTTCTTTGGACCTTTCACCAATCCCCACACCACCGCGGTTGGGGTCGTCCTCTTGATTTTCTCGCTAATGCTGGCCGACTTCTTCGACACTATGGGCACTATGGTGGCCGTTGGTGCGGGTGCGAATTTGTTGGACAAGGATGGCAATCCGCCTAAGACTCGCGAAATCCTGCTGATTGACTCGCTTTCGGCTATGGCCGGTGGCCTGGGCGGGGTTTCTTCCAACACTTCGTTTGTGGAATCGACCTCTGGGGTTGGCGAGGGTGCGCGTACCGGTTTGGCATCGGTAGTTACCGGCCTGCTGTTTGGGGTGTCTATGTTTATCGCCCCGCTAGTGGAGCTGGTACCCGCCGAAGCGGCCTCGACCGCCCTCGTGTTCGTGGGCTTCTTGATGATGGTTAATGTGCGCGATATTGAATGGACGCGCGCTGACGTAGCGATTCCGGCGTTTATGACCATTATGATGATGCCGTTTGCCTATTCGATTACTGTCGGTATCGGGTTCGGTTTCATCACCTATGTGGTGGTAAAGATGGCTTCCGGGCGCATTTCGCGGATTCACCCCCTGATGTGGGTAGTTTCCGTATTGTTCGTTATCTACTTCAGCCTCGGGCCGATCCAATCCCTGCTGTCATAGTGCAGACGGGGCAAGAGCCTTAAAAGAACAAATAGTCCGTGGGAGTGGCCGGGTGCTGCTCCCACGGACTATTTGCTTAATACACGGGCTCTAGGGCGCTAGAGGCGATCGATTACGTAGTCTAGGCAGGCAGTTAGCGCCTGGGTATCTGCGACCTCGATATTCGGGAAACAAGCCACCCGGATCTGGTTTTGCCCCAACGCACGGTAAGGATCAATATCCACGATCCCGTTGGCGCGCAGCTGGGAGACTACCTGGCTGGCGTCAATATCGTGGAAATCAATCGTCACCACTACCGGGGACTGCTCTAGCGGATTCGCGATATAGGGGCAAACTTCGGGGCGGGAATCAGCCCACTCATATAGCACTGCCGAGGACGTGCGGGTACGTTTTTCCATCTCCGCCAGTCCGCCCTGGGACAGCATCCATTGCACCTGGTCTTCCCATAAAATCAAGGTGGAAATTGCCGGAGTGTTTAAAGTCTGGTTCTTAACCGAGTTCTTTAGCGCCACCGAAAAATCCAGCACCGGCGGAATCCAGCGCCCCGCTCCCGGATTCTCTTTAATTTCTTGCGCTCGTTCCTGAGCGGCCGGGGAGGCCAGTGCCACCCACAGCCCGCCCTCGGCCGCGAAACATTTTTGTCCCGAGAAGTAATAAACGTCGGTCTGGGAAATATCGACCTGCACCCCGCCCGCAATCGAAGTCGCATCTACCAGGTTTAATCCTCCCGCGATCCTGTTTACCGGGCTGAGGGCGCCGGTAGAAGTCTCGTGCGCCGGATAGCAATAGGTATCGATTCCCTCTTGCCCGCCGCGCAAAATCGCAATGTCGCTCGCGGTTTCTTGCCCCTGCGCCCTCGCCGAGATACCCCCTAGCTCAATCATGGGGTCTTTAAGATGCGGCGCTCCGCTAATGGTTTCCGCAAACTTGGCACCAAAAGAGCCGAACACGGCGTGGGCAGAGCGTTCCCTAATTAAAGAGGACGCCGCGACCGCCCAAAAAGTAGTGGCTCCGCCGTTGCCGAGGACCACCTCGTAGCCGTCGGGAAGGGAGAACAATTCTTTTAGCCCCCCGCGCAGTGAACCTACCAGGTCTTTAACTGGGGCTTGCCGGTGCGAGGTGCCGGGCAAATCGCTGGCGGCAACTTTCGCAAGCGCGGTTTTTCTTATTGAGCTGGGGCCAGCGCCGAATTTCTTGTTTTCAGGTAGTAAATCTGCGGGAATGCTAACGAAGTTCTCCATAGGGAAAACCTTACTCTAGGTGCATAAATCGGTGCGAATCTAGCCGCTATGGTGCTAGATAATGCTGGGGGAAAGGAAAATATATCGGCTAGCGGGTTAACCTGAAGGAGGGTAATTGCGCGGTGACAGCTCCCGCGTACGGCACAGCATAAGGGGCATTAATGAGTGACCTGGTTGATACTACGGAAATGTATCTAAAAACTGTCTACGAGATGCTAGAGGACGGAGTTCCGCCTCTGCGCGCCCGCATCGTGGAACGTTTAGATCATTCAGGGCCCACTGTTTCCCAAACTGTTGCGCGTATGGAACGTGATGGTCTGCTTTATTTGGCTGATAATCGCCGGATCGAGTTCACCGAGCAGGGGGTGGAGCTAGCACGGGAAGTGGTGCGTAAACACCGTCTAGCTGAGCGTTTGTTATTGGATCTGATCGGTCTGGACTGGGTAATGGTTCACGATGAGGCTTGTCGCTGGGAACATGTAATGTCTGCCGCGGTAGAGATGCGCCTGCTAGATCTGCTGCATCACCCGTCTACCGACCCCTATGGTAATCCGATTCCCGATGGGCATGACGGGATTGAGGGGCGGGGGACTTCCATTTCTCAGATTGTGGAACAATATGGCGGTATTGTGGCTACCAAAATTGTGCGAATCGGTGAACCCATCCAAGCAGAGCCCCGGATGTTGGCGTTTTTTGATGAAGCGGCTATTTTACCTGGTAAAGAGGTTAATCTGCAGCCTGAAAATGGTCGGATTGCCGTTATGGGGGTCGACACGGAAAAAACTGTGTTACTGGACACGTCCCTGGGGCAGCATCTGTTTGTCGAAGGGGTTTTTAATAGGGATTAGGCCTATTTAATACAGGTTTTGAGCTGCGGTAATGTGGGATTTTTGGGGGTTATTTCCTGATTTTTGGGGCGAGCGCTTTTGTGGGGCTGGCCACTTAGGTGTTCAGGCGCGACGAAATATTAAAAAACTTTCGTAACCAAAACGTGACATTCCGTTATCGAAGCATTATATTTAGTTACGACCAATCGGCCAGAGGAACTGCTTAGGTAGCTACCGAAAAGTTTTCCGGCCAAAAGCGAAATAAGCACTTTTAGGAGAGCTCTCATCGTGACTCAGAAACTTCAGGCGCGTCACCGCGCTCCGAGCCGTCCCTCTACTCCGGTTTCTCAAGCTGCGAAATCCCTATTTTCCTCCGAAAATGGCAAGCGCTTGTCGGCGCTCGCTGGTTCCGGGGTTGCGCTGACAGTAGTGGCGGCGGCCGCCGTTCCCGCCAGTGCAGATGCCACTGCGGCCAAGCAAATCGCCACCTCCGTGGATTCTGCGCAACTGGCAAAAGGCACGGTAGAGAAGCTGACCGTTAATCAAGAAGTTACTTCTGCGGTGGCGGAACCTACGCAGTCGAATGTGGCCGCGAAGGTAAGTACTGCTCCAGCTGCGGCTGCGCCTACCCAGAACACGCAGCGCTCGTCCTCAGAATCCGCCGAGACTTTTGTAGGTCGTGACCTGGGCAAAGCTGATGGCACTGCGGTAGGAATCGCGATGCAGTATCGGGGTGTGCCCTATGTTTGGGGCGGCCAGAGTCCCAGTGGTTTCGACTGCTCCGGGTTCGTGGGTTATGTGTACCGCCAGCTGGGGTATTCGCTACCTCGTTCAACCGGCGGGATTGCTGCAGCTGGAACTAAGTTGCCGCTCAGCCAAGCACAGCCCGGTGACATTTTGTGGAAATCAGGTCACGTGGCTATATATGTTGGCGGTGGGAAGATTATCCACGCTCCCAAACCGGGTGACGTTGTAAAGGTAGCGCCGATCTATTCGAACAGCTTCAAGGTTATTCGCCTGTAGCGACTGCATGCTAGTACGCTGCTGCGGAGCGCTAGTGGTAACTGCTGTTCCTGATATTTAGTGCTGACCTAGATCTATGGCTCTTATGTGAAGGTAGCGTTACGCAAAGATTGCGCCAAAATATTCTTAAGAAAGCACCGCCGATAGATTCTTAATATTTTTTGATGATTGTGACCCGAGGGATTTCCACAGATTTCTTCGGGTCACAATCTTTTTAGCTATTTCCCGGTTGCTGCTTACTTCACTTTCTCCCGTCGCCGGCGGGTCTTTCTGTCGCTGGAGGGAATTCCTGTCTCGGGAGGGTTTTTATGTCTCGGGAGGGTGATTATGGGGCATATTTTGCCTAGTTATGTGTCTACACCTGACATTTTCACCCTCTAGAGCTGAGATCACCCTCCAGTTCTAGGCAATTCCGTTTTTGGATCCCTCGAATATTCCTCGCGCTGGCAGGTCTTACGGCCTCGGGAGGGGGTTGTGAGGCGCACGGGCATTTCGGTCTCGGGAGGTTATTTTTGCATGTGGAGGGCGCTGCTGTCGCGCATATGTCCTAGTAACGGGATACTACCCAAGATTTTACCCTCCAGAGACAAAATTGCCCTCCGACTTTTATCAGCAGGCCTTACAGTTCGCTTTTGTTCCTCGCCTGGGAGGATATTTATATCTCGGGAGGGTTTTTATGTCTCGGGAGGGTGGTTTTGTGTGTGGAGGGTGATTCTGGCGCATCTTTTGCCTGGTTATGTGTCTACACCTGACATTTTCACCCTCCAAGGACTTAGAGGATACAGAAATTTAAGTCGTAGCAAGTGAGTGGGTAGGTGCGGTTTTGCTATTCAGTAAGGAGGGCGCACGCACTCCTTTTATTTAGGGTGGCAGGTTCGCCCTCCGCGGGCGGGGATATGCATACTAGGTGCGGATGGAAAGGTAGCAACAGGATATGGACGAAATGAGGAGGACGAGCTAAGGAGGAGTGATTACTAAGGGGAGCGATTAGTCCGTTTCATGCGTGAAACAACCACTTCCCGCGAGGATAGAAAACCGCAAAAGAAGTGTTCAGCGCAATAATGCAACCAGGGAGCTATAGGTCTCTACATATTAAATGCAGGCTTTTTCAAGCGATAAAGGGGAGGAAGTGCCACACCGTTCCAACTGGTGCCTAGCCGCTCCCACAGGAATTTGGCGAAGCCTAGCGTGTCTGCCACGTCCTCGTAGGTAAAACGGTAAATATGCCATCCGAGTTTTTGTAGCCTGCTTTGGCGCTGTTTTTCCCCTTGGATGGCGTCGAAAGCTTTGCGAGGATCGTTGCTCTGATACTTTTGCATACCGTCGATTTCAAACGCCTCGCGAATCTTCGGGAGAGCGGCGTCCAGGAAATAACTTTGAGCGGGGGAAATCTGAACTTGAAATTGAGGAATTAGCCGCTTCACCTGTGCTAACTGAGCTGCGGCATGAAATAAAGATTCCGCGTAGCTTTCGAATCTGGGATCCATATTTGCGAGGATTCGCCGAGCTTGAGGCGCTCCGAGTCGTTTTCGATAGTTGTTGGCCAGGTTTGTCATCCGCGCGCGCAGTTTCGGAATCTGGTCTGCGAAAGCCTCTCGGCCGCGGCGATCTAGTTCGCGCCACTGCAGAATTAGCTTTCTAGCTGCGGAATCAGCAACTGCTTGCGCGCTTCCGGCCGGGAGCCAGGCGGCACATTGCAACGTGGTCGTAGGAAGGTCGGTGATGCGCACTCGGTGACCAATAGATTTAGCAGAATCTTTGGGGAGGGTGATCTTATGGAAAATCAGGGGAGTCGGAGGTATCTGCGTTCGGACAGGACGTCCTTGGGAGGTGTCGACGTCAACCCAAGCTGGCAGCAGTTTCTTTTCAAAATGCCTTGTCGAGGTGTGTATAGGAGTATCGCCTCGCAGAGATTATAAAGACAGACCGTGCAGCAGGGCGGCGGTAACTCCGATAAACACCGGGGGAGTGTGGCATCGCGCGGCATGGGAGGCGATTTGCCCTAACTTTACGTAGCGGATCCGCTGCCATTTGTTCGCTGATTTCAAAGGCCTGATCACGTGTCCGCGCCCGACTTTAATTAGGGAGCCGTTCGCTAGGGAGTCTTCAAGGACTCTCCGCGAAAACGCCTGGGTGCTGATGAGTTCAGGAAACATAGCTCTACCTTGACAGCTACGGTTAACAAACTCTTGTTCCTAATAATCAGGCAAGGATACTTTCGGTGTGAAGCCCGCTGGGGACTGGGATGATGGAGGTCTGGTTTAGAAGTCGCGGGAGGGGAATCTTGCCCCTGGAGGGTGTTTTCGTCCCGGGCGGGTGTATGCGCTTCAAATAGGGGTTTGGTCTAAGGAGGACGATTCTGTTTCGGGATAGAGTTATCGGCGTGGGAGGGCGATTTTACCTTGGGAGGGCGAAAAGGTTACGCGGGACGAGGTGACCGGGTGTTACGGCTGGTTAAAACGCCCTCCAGTGACGTAATCACCCTCCGGCGACAGATTCGCCCTCCAGGGCCGCGGATGCCCTCCGTTGACAGGAGTGGCCTCCAAAGGTACGTTCACCCTCCGGCGACAGATTTACCCTACGGCGGCAAATTGACCCTCCGGCGTCGAGAGCACCCTCCGGAGACGAAATTGAGGGGTGCTGTTGAGGAAGCTCCTAATTAGTGGTCCCTTGATGAGGGGATCGCGCGAGCGTTTGGTGCGTATGGGCAATATGGGACGCACTGACGATGTGGGGAGTGTAGGCGCTACGGGATGCACTGAAGATCTGGGGCACGCAGACAATCTGGTACGGGTAGATGCCCTGGGGTACGCAGACAATCTGACCTATATGGACAATCCGAGACGTATAGACAATCTGACAATCCGAGACGTATAGACAATCAGACAACCCGAGACACGTAGACAATCTGACAACTATAGCCAACCCGACGCCTACCGACAATCTGGAACCCATTTATAATCTGAGCTTAATAGGACGAATGTCCTCAGGCTAGAAAAAATCTAAAACAATTGTACGAACATGCAAGAAAACTTTGAATAGTTTGCAGAAATAACTCGCCCGAAGCGTTGTGGAAAAGAGATTAATTTATTATCATTGAGGAGTAATTTGTTGAGTTGAGGAATAGCTGTAACTTTCGGTGGCTGGCTCATAGTAGAGGTGTTAACGTGGCAAGTAAGGTAGTTAGCAGAAGGCTTATTGCTTCGCTGTCGGTTTTAGGGCTGTTGTTGTCAACATTGCTGGTGATTGTGCCGATGACGGCGCCCGCAGTTGAACAAAGCAACGCCAGTAAAGCTACTTCTGCTACCGCGAACTCTACCGGCAAAAAGTCCGCAAAGTCTTCTGCAAACACCAACCGCTCCACCAGCAACACTAACCACTCCACCGCCGACACCGATAATAACCAGGCGCAACAGTTCAATTTCCAGCAGACTAATGCCGGCGTTCCCCAAGCACTTCGCGTTCCAGATCCGGTGCGGGGGGGGGTGCCCCCAACTGACGACCGTTTCACTTTTAATGGAACGGAGCTTACTGGTCTGACGGATAAAGGCAAGGCCGCGCTGGAGGCTAATAAAGAACTGACTGTCCCGGCGGGCACTACTAAGATTGCGGAGGGCGTGTTTTCGGGGCTGAAACTCACGAAGGTTACGCTTCCGGATACGGTGACCGAGGTTGCCGATCGCGCCTTTTACGATAACCAGATTGAGGGGCTTACCGCGACGGGCTTGAAAACCATTGGCGAGGGCGCATTCCAGAAGAATAAGCTCACCGCGTTTGAGTCTTCCAGTTTGGAAACTATTGGTGAGGGCGCGTTCAGCGACAACGCCCTAAAAAAGGTAAAGATTAAAGATGCCCCGGTGACCGCTATTCCGGCGAATGCTTTCCGTGATAATCAGTTGGAAACGGTGGAGCTGCCAGATACGGTAACCGAGATTGGGGCTAGTGCGTTTGCTAATAACCAGCTCAAGGGGGTCACGCTTCCGTCTAAGCTCACAAAAGTAGGCCAGGAGGCTTTTAGTGGCAACCAGATTGAAAAGGTCAAGATTCCATCTACTGTTACTGAGTTTGGTTCGCAGGTGTTTGCGAATAATAAGCGTTGGGTGGTGTTGGAAAAGGCCGATGGGCAGCAAGCGCTGCCGTCCGCAGTAACTTCCCAAAAGTATGCTTCGGGGTTTGGTCAGGTGGCTGCGGGGGACGCGGTTTCGATAACGGTTAAGTTCATGGAGCAAAAACCGAATGGTTCCCAGGTGGAGCTACGCAGCCCCCAGGTTTTGCAAAGTGAGTTTACGGAGCCGGATGGGGTTTACTTTGCGGGTCTGAAGAATACGGTTAAGGCTCCAGTTCTTGCGGGTTTTGCGGCTGTTAAAGAGGTCGAGGAGATTACCCCAACGGTGGGTGGGAATAATACGGTTACGTTTGTTTATAAGCGTACTGATTTTTCGCCGACTATTACTGGTGAGGTTAATAAGCATTTAGCTAATGGGGCTGACGGCTCGGCAGCGGCTTTACTTAAAGGCGTAACTGCTAAGGATGCTGAAGGTAACGATATTACGGCTTCCTTGAAGGTGTCTCCGGAGTCGGTGGATACTTCGGTGGAGGGTACGACTCAGGTTTTCTATACGGTTACTGATGCTAAGGGGCGTTCTAAGACTGTTAAGGGTAATATCGCGGTTGGCCCGGACTGGCCAGAACAAACCATCTGCCCCGGCTGGCAAGTAAAAGACTTCAAATATGGGAATGGTTTATCTGCTGATCAATCTCCAGAGCTGATAGCGGGTTTTAGTGCTAGCGGGAAGAAAAAGTATGAAGCCGGTAAAACTAAGCAAGCCTGGTGTTGGCCTTCCTTCGGGGATAAGGGGCAACCAATCACCGGTATTAGGATGTATGCGTTCTCTCATCTTGGTGATTTGCAGAATATTCCTGATTCTTGGAATACGATAACTAAAATCGGTCAAAGTGCTTTTTATGCTTCCAAGATTACAAACTTACCTAGTTCCTGGGGACAGGTAGAAGAAATCGAAGCCGCCGCATTCACATCCAATAAGCTAACCGCTCTCCCGGATTCTTGGGGGAAAGTTTCTAAAATCGGTGGTGGGGCGTTCCAACAGAATAGTTTGACAAGCTTACCGGCTTCTTGGGGAAAAATAACTCAGCTTCCTAACTCCGTTTTTTCCCAAAATCAGCTATCGTCACTTCCTGATTGGGGAGAAATTACTGATATTGGCTCCTCCTCTTTCAGCGATAATAAGCTTACCGAGTTACCAAGTTCTTGGGGAAAGATTACAGATATCCCTAACTACGCTTTTTATAAGAATTCGTTAGTTTCGTTACCGGAATCATGGGGGAATATCACCAGTGTTGGTGAGCGCGCATTCTCTCAAAATCAGCTAACCAAACTCCCGGATTCATGGAGAGGAATCAGCACTCTTGGTGATTCGGCTTTCCAGTATAATAAGATAACCGCATTGACAGCTCCTTGGGGAAGAATTACCGAGCTCCCTAGTTTTGTTTTTAATAACAATGAGATAACATCTCTCCCGGATTCTTGGGACAAAATAACTAAAATAGGTTCAACGGCTTTTGAGAATAACCGCATTACCGCTCTTCCTGATTCTTGGGGAGAGGTAGATACCTTGGGAGATTCTGCTTTCAAGAAGAATAATATAACTGCATTGACAGCGCCCTGGGGGAAGATAACCGAGTTACCCACCTACGTTTTTATGGAAAACCAGATAGTTTCCCTCCCAGAATCTTGGGGAAACGTATCCAGGATAGGGTGGTGTGCCTTCCAAAACAATAAGCTAACCAAGCTCCCGGATTCTTGGGGAAAAATAACAGAAATCGAGTCGCAGACATTTTTGGATAACGAATTAAGTGCGCTGCCGGCATGGGGGGCGGTGACCACTATTGGCCATCGGGCTTTCGTAAATAATAAACTCGCTGTGCTACCGCCCTCCTGGGATAGTGTTACCACCATCGGGAAATGTGCGTTTGCGGGGAAGCCGATTTACCGGTATTACAGAAGCGATAAGGACGTGCCTAATTGCACAGCTGGCGAAGACAGATATGCTAACAACAACCAAATCCAGTCCTTACCTGTTTCTTGGGGAAACGTTAAAACAATAGACACTAAGGCATTCGTGGGGAATGCTCTGACGGAGTTACCGGGTTCTTGGGGGCAGGTAGAATCTATCGGTGCGGAGAGCTTTAAAGATAACAAGATTAAGCAGCTAACCGCTCCTTGGGATACTTTCAGTGAGATTCCCACGGGTGCGTTTATAAATAACGAAATAGTTACTTTGCCCTCCTCCTGGGGAAATATCACGCTGATTAACCGGAACGCATTTCAGGCTAACCGGATAGCAGCGCTCCCGTCCTCTTGGGGCAATTTGAACGAAATAAAATACGGAGCGTTTGTTAATAATGCCCTAACCTCCCTGCCTGATTCTTGGGGGAACCTAGAATCTGTAGGTGCCTATTATCGGGGTGGATACGCTCACGATGGCTATGGTGGTGTATTTGGGAACGAATACAATGCGGACAACTCGTCTATAGACGCGGAGAAAGATAATAATAACATTACGAAAATCCCGGAATCTTTAGGTAAAATCACCTATTTTGGTAAGTATACTTTTTATACTGCTCAGCCCAATCGCGGAACCGTGATTACGGTTCCGGATACTCCTTTAGAAAAACCGAACTCGGATTTGAAGCATCCTACTAACCGTTTAGAGCTGGCAGTGTTGATGTTTTCCAGCATTGACTACGGCAGGGAAGGTTACCCCCCTAACGCTACTTATGCGGGTTTGTGGGCGCCTATCTATTTGCGTCCGGAGTCGGGGAAGAATCCGGACAATATTAAAGGTTACGCTAATGATGTGATTATCTTGGTGGATACCAAGGTTCATGCTGAATATATCGGTCCGGATGGTCAAAAACTGCACGCCGATTTTGACAAGGTAGTTAGCAGTAAAGATGGTGACTCCAACAATAACTATACGCTGACCCCTCCGGTTATCCCGGGCTATAGCATTCCGGACAGTCAAAGTGTTCCCCTGACCGGTGAGGATCAAAACCTAACCTTCAAATATGAGCCACTTCCCGCCGAGTATAATGGAACTTATGCTCGTCTGGATTTGGTTGGTCGGTTAACTAACCAGGCGCAAGACTCAGAAGGTAACTATCCGGAATCTAATGTTTTAGAGGACGAGATAGGGCAAAAGCTGCGTACCGACCTTACCTATGGTGGAGACGCGGGAGCTTCCGTGTTAAAGAACGGGACAATCCGTTTAACCTATGATCCGAGCAGGGTAGAGTTCGTGGAGGCTGGTTTATCTGCTAGTTCGGCATTCAAATCAGCAAAAGTGGTTGCGCCCGGAGTTCTAGAAGTAACCTTAGAGAAGAATTTTGATTCCAAACGGCGGGTTAGTATCCCGATTCACTGGCGGTTAAAAGAGCGGGTTACGCCCTCGGATGGTAGTTACCCGGTGAACGCGCTTTTGATAGATAAAGACGCAAACGGTAAACGGTATGTGGTTAAACCCAACCCGGCTTCTAAGCCGGGGCCGGTGAACTTGCAAGGTCACTATTTGATGCCCATCTTTATAAAAGGTGCTGTAGGGTGCAGCTTGGGGGTGTGCCGTGACTATGATGATGACGAAAACGGGGATGTTAAAACTAGCGGTAAAAACGCGGTTACCTTTACGTTCGGGATTAAAAAAGACCTGTTCCGTAACGTGAAAGGTTACACCATCACTGATCGTTTGCCTCAATACGAGAAAACTGATGGGTCAAGTGCTCGTGCCCAGTTCGTGGCAGAAGAAAACCCTGGCTGGACGCTCGGGGGCGACGGGGTGACCCTGACCTATACGGACAAGAGCAAGACTATTCACAGCGAATATGCTGGTCTGGGTAATCTAAAACTTCATTTCCCGGGGGCGAAGAAGCAGAAACTCATTAATAACACTGCCAGTTTCGTCCTCACCCCCGAGCAGCAAGGACCAAATGAACCCGTGATAACGGGGGCGGCAGATACCCGGTTCAGTTTCTATAAACCTATGGAGACCACGCCGCCGGGAACCCCGCTTACTAAAGTGGCGGACGGTCCGCATTACCGAAACGGCTATCCGGTTATCTATGACACGACGCAAGATCGTTCCCAGGAAATCAATTGGAGTGTGCTTACCGAAAACACCTCCACTATTGCTAGCCCCCTAAACCTTAGGGACTATGACCTGGATACCCGGTTGCAATACACCGGGATAACCCCCGACCCGGTATTCGTGGGCGGCAAGTTAGAGATACTTACCTCTACGGGCGCGGTCGATAAAGTTATATATTCGCAGAAGATTACCAGTACCGCTCGGATAGAACTGCCGGCAGAACTCACCAAGTATGAAGGGGTGTGGCTGCGGTGGATTAGCACCCAAAAAGTGCAACCCACTCAAAGAACTACCACCAAGATTCACACCAAGCTGCGCAACCCCGGTTCGGCGCTGTGTCAAGAGCTTAAATGTGAATCCGACCTGCGTAATAAAGTGCAAGGCGGGGAGCGCATCAAAGAAGCTAATATCGAGGTGCTGCCCGAGGGTAAAATCTTAAAAGCCCGTAAAGAAAACACTTTCGATAAGCTCACCCTGGTTGGTAAAACCGGTGTTTACACGGTGGGAGCCGAGATTGAAACCGATTATGGTGATCCCTTGACCGCGTTCGAGCTGTTAGATGTGCTGCCTAAAGGGTTAGATGTGCAGCGGGTTGTCCTCACTAAACAATTCGCGACTCTGCCAGGGGCGCGTTACGAGATCGTGTCCAACTGGAATAATACTGGGCGGCAAGCGGTTCGGTTCCTGGCCGACCAGGTAGCAAACCCGGGTGATGTTTACAGTGTCGGGCAGTTAGAGACCACGATTTCGCCGCGCGTAGCTGACGGGAACATGGTTAATGAAGCATTCGCTCGTTCCCAAGGCAAAGTGCGTTACCTTAACCAGGTTATAAATGACCCGGTAGCCGGGACTGGTACGTGGTCAAAGGCCGAGAATACCACCAAGGTTTCAGTCGGAGACGAAATCTATATTTCTAAGCGGATTCGCGAACGTAAAGCCGGAGCCGAATGGGTAAACGAAATCCAGACCGTGGCGGGCGCAAAATTTGATTACCAGTTGCGGCTGGGATACGGGAGAAACCCCGAAGAAAACCCGGTCATATACGATTTGTTGCCGGTAGCGGAAACCCCGGCTCGACCTGGCTCCACCCTGATAAACCAGTACGATTCTGCTGGTCAAATTAGTTTTGAAATGGCAGACGGTACTGATGCTAAAGGTTGGCAGACTTTCTACACCTGCGATACGGGGATAGCTAAAGACAAGCTAGCGGACGCTAACTGGCACACCAGTCCGTGTGGGGCAGTTACCGGTCTAAAATTCCAAAACACCACTCCCCAAATCGAGCGGAGCGAGACGCGGATCACCGTCCCCATGATTGCCGGCCCGGCGGGTGCAGATCCGCGTTCTCAAGCGAATCTGGGTAAAAAGGCGATTAACGATTTCTGGAACATATCCACTTCCCACGAGGGCAAACTAGAGTCCAACCCGGTGATTAACACCGTGGTTCCCCCGGCAGTCGATATCGAGCTAATGAAATACGGTTGGAAAGCCGAGCCGGGACAGGCGGCTCAAAAGAAAGCTTTAGCAGGGGCGCGTTTCGGGTTATTTAATAAAGAGGGCGTGCTGGTTTCTTCTGTCCTGTCTGGCAGTGACGGGAAAGTAAAGTTCACGGGCGTGCAAGCCCTGCCCGGCTGGGTAGTACGTGAACTAGATGCCCCAGTCGGTTACCAGGTTAGCGATAAAGCGCTAGTGTTATCGGCTAACGACTTTGCGGGCAGCAACTATGATGCCACCACCGGCACATATCGGATTGCACTACCCGATGTCATTAACTTCGGTCATTGGCAGCCGATTGAGCCGGTTACTGGTTCGGTGGAGTTTACTAAGGTTGATGCACTTGGTCATACTTTGGCTGGTGTGGAGTTTACGGTTACTCCGGTTGCGGTCAAGCAAAATGATGGGTCTTTGGTGGCTCCTAATTCTGCGCCGGTGACGGTGCGTTCTAACGATGACGGTTTTGTGAAGTTTTATGGTTTGCCTGCGGGTAAGTGGCGGCTTACTGAAAACGTGGGTGATAGTCATTTGCAGGCCATTGATCCGGTGGAGTTTACGATTACTCGTTGTACGGGTTCGGAGTGTACTAACTTGCGGGGCCTGGATTTGACCCTTGGCAAGGGTGGAAAGGTTGTGAATGATAAAGGCCGGGTGACTTTGTCGAAGCTCGGCGTGCGGGGCATGGCCGGTAAGGGCAAGGACTTTGGTGAGTGGCAGCGCGGGGACGGCGTTATCAAACCGGGCGCGACCTTTAACCTTTATAAAGGAAAAGGGACTAGTAGCCTAGTTAAATCGGTAACCACTGGAGGATCGGCCGCTAATGTCATCCTCGATAATCTGGAGATTAATCAGGTTTACACCCTGCAAGAAACTAAGGCTCCTGAGGGTTATACCCTAAATAGTGAGCCAATGTATTTCCAGGTTGGCGCGGATGGTCGGCTTTTGGATGCTGATGGTAAGGCGTTGCTGGTGCAGAGTGAATTGTTGGTTCCTAATGAGGAGTCGAAGAAAGAGTCTTCGATTGTGGTCACCAAGGTTGACCCGACGGCTGACGAGACCGACAAGTTCCTTAAGGGCGCCGAGTTTGGTTTATTCAAGCAGAGCCCGGATGATTCTTGGCCGACCGAGCCAATCAAGAAAGTAACTACTGGTGAGACCGGTCAAGCAGAGTTCACCGGTCTTGCTGGCGGTATTTACCAGGTGAAAGAGCTGAAAGCCCCGGAAGGGTATTTTGTGAACCCGGGCGCGGTGCATGAATTCGTGGTTGATGATTATAAGGCGCAGCAGTTTACTTGGACGGCCAATAATAATCCTTCTCGCTTGCGGGTGTTTAAGTTTGAACCGTTGGTTAGGGGGGTTTCTTCTGATGCCGCGGATAAGGTAGTGGCCGAGAATAAGGGCGCGGTTAAGCGTGCTGGTTTGGTTGCTGACACGTTTGATGTGGTGATCCCGCTGTCTGGCGCCAAGTTCACCCTCTTTGAAGAGGACGAGACTACCGAGGTCGCTAGCGGCCTTACTACCGGTGATGATGGCCTGGTAGAGCTACCTGCTACGGTGAAGCTGGATCCGGATAAGATCTACAAGCTGAAAGAAATCACGGCTCCTACCGGCTACGTGGCGAAGTCTAACGCGGTATCAGTAAAGGTTTCTGATTATGCCCTGCTGGATGGGTTTACCGGTTTGATCACTATGGAGGTGCCTAACACTAAGGACACCGGCCGGATCACGGTTTCGAAGCTGGCGAAAGAAACTGGTAAGGCCTTGGCGGGTGCGGAGTTCACTTTGACCAAGCCGGACGGGTCTACCCAGAAGCTGGTTACTAACGAGGTCGGCCTAGCTACCTTTACTGGTCTGGATTTCGGTAAGGAATACGCCGTGCAGGAAACCAAGGCTCCAGAAGGTTACCTGGTATCGGACGAGGTCTCGAAAGTTACTTTGACCGGCGATAACCCGACAGTGACGTTTGTACGTTATAACCAGCGCGCCGAGGTAGAAATCGCCCTACACAAGGTTTCGGATAAGGGCGAGTCTTTGTCGGGCGTGGTGTTTGAGCTTTCCCGCGAGGGCGATAGCGGGCCGGCACAAGTTTTGACTACTGGGGCGGATGGAATAGTTAAGTTCAAAGTTTTGCCTGGTCAAAACTATGTTTTGAAGGAAACCCAGACCAATAAGGGTTACGCCCTATTGCCGCAGCCGGTTAAGTTTACGGTTGATGGTAACGGGAAAGTGACCGTTATCAGTGGTAAGGGTAATGTTAATACTGTTAGTGGCGGGGATAGATCCCTGACCGTTACTAACTACCCGGAGGGGAAGCTTCCCTTGTCGGGTTATGCCGGTGCTTTAGAAGTGTTGCTTCTTGGGTGCCTGGTGTTAGGGATTGCTATTGTGTTTACTCTATTTGAAAGGAAGAGAAAGTGAGTAAGAAAAAGTTACTGGCCATGCTGACTGGCATGGTGATGGCCTTTATGGGCCTGGCAGGCGTGGGCGCCGCCAGCGCTGCGATTGCAGAGTGGAATTCGCTTACGGTGCATAAGTATCTGGGTGCTACTAGTAGTTTGCCTCATAATGGTACGAAGCTTACCGAGGAGCAGCTTAAGGGCTTGACTAGCCAGAAGCCTTTGAAGGGTGTGAAGTTCAAGCTGTACCAGGTTGAGGGCGTTGATGTTAATACTAACGAAGGGGTAGAGGTTGCTTCCAAGATTGGGAACATGACCCTGCCAGGTGACGTGGTAACTAGCGGCATCATGGTTGATGGTACGAAGTACACTTTAAAGGCTGCTAACCCGGCTGAGATGACTACTGATCAAAAGGGCGAAGCGGTCTTTACTGTTCCCAACGTTGGTTTGGCTAATGGTGTTTATGTAGTGGTCGAGGATTTAGCTGGCTCTGGCGACCTTAAGACTGCTGATGGCGCTGTTGATAAGGCTAAGGTGACTCCGGCGGCTCCGTTCGCGGTTTCCATGCCGATGACTAGTCCTGATGGCAAGACTTTGAACAAGGACGTGCATGTTTACCCGAAGAACCAGGTTAATGATTTAACTAAGACGGTTAAGGACGCGGGTAAGAACGTCGGTGATGATATCGTTTACACGATTTCTACTACTTCTACCGGTGCTGATACTAACGGTGACGGCAAGATGGACAAGGCTGACCTGGGCGGCGTTTACGAGATTGTTGATACTTTAGATCCTAACCTGACTTACAAGTCGGTTACCGTAAAGGTAGCAGGCGCTGCGGTTACTGAGGGTGAGAATGGTTTTACGCTTACTAAAGAGCAAACTGGTAATCCTGCGCAGGATAAGGTGACGGTATCGTTTAAGGGTACTACTTTGGATACTATCGCTGCTGGCGCGAAGGTGGAGCTAGAGCTTACTGCTAATGTGAAGCAGGATTCTGCGGTTGGGGTTATTCCTAACCAAGCCAAGCTCTACCCGAACGATTGGGCTAAGAAGAACGATAAGCCGGTTGATTCTCATAAGGTTGAAACCAAGTTCGGCGATATCGTGATCAAGAAAGTTAATAAAGATGGCGGCGTCTTGGCTGGCGCTAAGTTTAGTGTTCACCTAGATAATTCTGCTGATAAGGATTGTTCTAGTTATGGTGATGCTATTAAGACCTCTGAGGCTACCGGCACTGATGGTTTGGTTAGTATCAAGGGTTTGCACTTGACTAACTTTGTTGATAACAAAGAGGTTCCTGAAGCTGACCAGCATCCTTATTGCTTGGTAGAGACGCAGGCTCCGGCTGGTTACCAGCTTTTGCCGAAGCCAGTTTCTTTCAAGCTGACCAAAGAGGGCTCGGTTACTGATTTGAGTGCTGCTGCCGAGGCTAAGGCGGGTAACGCTCTTGATATTACTAACTTCAAGAACCCGGGGCTGCCGCTTACTGGTGCTCAGGGGATTTTGCTCGTTTCGGTTCTGGGCTTGATTCTAGTCTCTGTTGGCGTGGTGCTAACCGTTAAGCGCCGCCAGGACTAGGCATAGGTCTAGGAATACTATTAATAGAGTTATCAATAGCCCCTAAGACCAAAGAGGGGGCGGTGCAGTAAGCTACACCGCCCCCTTCTTTGCGCCCTCATACGGGAAACGCTTTTCCCGTTATAGGTATCGGCTAATACCGGGCAGACAGGTTAACCGGCAGGCGGGCAAACCTGTGAGGCAAAAGGGGGCAAGACTGCCTAAGAATAAACGGCGCTAAGGTGGATGGCGATACCCTGGGGTGGGGTAAAAAAGCCGGGTTATATCAGAGTAGCCAGGTGAGAAGTGTTTACAGCTTCGAGAGGAGGGGACCGGGATGCGTAAGGCTGTGATTGTTGTTTTGACGGTGCTGGGAGCATTACTTTTGCTTTATCCGGTGGTGGCTATTTTTGTTGGTAATGTGCGTATTGGGGAAATCTCGCGTATGCAAGCCCAGGAGATGAAGCAGGTTTCTGTACATCCTGACCAGGCTCAGAAGCTCCTTAAACAGGCGCATGAATATAACGCTAATATCCGGGGTATCCCGATTCTTGACCCCTATCTGTATAAGATGACCAAAACCGGCTCGGAAGAGTATCAGGAATATTTAGGGACTTTGCCCGGGGACGTGATGGGCCGGTTGGTGGTGCCGGCAGCAGGGATTGATTTACCGGTACGTCACGGTACCGAGGATGACGCGATTGCTCGGGGCGCGGGGCACCTGTTTGGTACCGGGTTGCCGGTTGGCGGTAAAGGGGTTAACGCGGTCCTTACTGCTCACTCAGGGATGAGAACCGCCAGCTTGTTTGACGGGCTGCGGGACGTCAAGGTCGGCGATATTGCTTACGTGCAGGTGGCAGGACAGAAGCTGGCTTACAAGGTTCGGGCTATCCACGTGATTAAACCCACCCAGTTAGAGTTATTCGAGCCTAAAGCGGGTAAGGATATTTTGACCCTGTTTACGTGTACTCCTTACGGATTGAACACGCACCGGCTGGTAGTGACCGCTGAGCGTATCGCTCTTAAGGAAGCGCCCCCGATGAACGAAGACGGCCCTACCTGGTGGGACGCGTTGCGTTGGTGGATGATCATCCCGATCATTATCTCGGCTATAGGAGGCGTTATAGTAGCTCGCTACCTGCGAAAAGACCGTAAAAAACGCGATGAAGAAACCACTCCAGACCAGACAGATACTCCCACGCAAATCGGCAGGTTAACCCGCACGCAAAGGGCGAAAAAATTTAAAGGCTCAGCAAAACGCAAACGAGCACGCCATACAGCGCGACCGTGTAAATAATCGCGCACCCTCAAAACCCCTGAAACCAGCGCAAAAACCAGCCAAGCGCACCCTCAAAAAAAATAAAAAAGCTCCACCGAAAGCTGTCCCTTTCCATCCCCTTCCCGCGACCAGGGTTCATTTCAGAGCAAACCCGCCCTCCGGCCTATAAAATAGAAACAAGCAGGCAATGGCGCAGCAGAAGGGGGACGCAGACATGTCGGGAAAAGAAACTATCCTAGTGGGGGTTGACGGCTCCCCAGAGTCCCTAGAGGCCGCGGAATGGGCGGGCGCGCGCGCTAAGCAAAGCGGCGGGAAACTGCAAGTATTATGTGCCTATGCGCTGCCCTCTTATACGGCAGCGTCCATGGATTCCGGATTCGCGGTAGTAGACAATGATGCGATTCGCGAAAGCGCGCAAACCGTAGTAGACGAAGCTGTCGCTCACCTCGAAAAACGCGGTTACCAGGCTGAAGGGCGGGTGGAAGCCGGAGACCCCACTGCGATTTTGGTGCAACTGTCGCAGCAAGTCGATTTGATTGTGGTCGGCACCCGCGGAGGCGGCGGGTTTACGGATCGGTTGTTGGGAGCGACCTCCTCGGCTTTGCCGGCCTACTCTCGATGCCCAGTCGTGGTAGTGCCTCGGCGGAAAACGGATGACCAATTCGTGCCGGTAAAGAAAATCGTGATCGGATTTGACGGTTCCACGCGTTCTCGCAAATCCCTGCGCCGCTCCATCAAAGAAGCCCAAGTCTGGGGCGCGGAACTGACTGCCGTGGATGCGGTTCCCCTGGCATCATCCGCCGGAATCCTTTCCTGGTTGCCGGCCACGGTCGATCGCGACAGCATCTTGCGGGATGTGCGTGACGGGCTTAAACAAACCTGTAAGGAAGAAACCGCTGATAGTGGGGTGAAAGTACATTCTCATGCTTTGGATGGGAACCCGGTGGCGTTGCTGACAGAGTTTTCCACCGCCGTTGACCTGGTGGTGGTGGGTACTCGCGGAGGCGGCGGTTTCACAGGGGCACTAATGGGTTCCACCTCGCAATCCATCTTGGCGCATGCAGCCTGCCCCGTACTAGTAGTACCCACTGGAGAGCGCGAAGAAGACGCCGAAAACTGAGTGTTCGCAGCGCCAGTGCAGCGCAAATGATTTCGTTGCATTTGCGTTACATGAGTTTATTTTTGCGTTGCACTTTTAGGTGCAAGTCCAAATATTGCGTTGCGCTTTGCGTTGCAGCGCAAACCTAAGATTTCTTCCTAGTTTTGGTCTCCTCAGAGTTATTTTCCTGCGCTGGGGGTGCCCAGCCGAGGAGAGAGCAGAGGAGTTTTACTACCGGTCTTGCCATTAACTGCGCCCTCATCCGCGTCCTTGTCCGCGATTCGCATACATCCCAACAAGTGTCCTCAGCTGTAAAAGTTTTCGGCTAGAGACGAGAATAACGTCGGGATCTGCTTTGTCCGTGAGCCAGGACTAACTGCTTGCTTACCAGGGAATTTAGTAGGCGAAGGGTTTTGGATTTTTCGAACCCCGAGCGGATATCAAGTTCAGAGCGCGAATATCTTCTGCCCCGTGCCATGGAGTCTAAAAGTATTTTTTCCTGCGAGGTCAGCTGCTGGCGCGAACCGATAAAAGGCAAAGTAACCGTGATGGAGTTGTCCCATACCTCAAATTTGGGAATCTCTTTTTCGTTACTGTACGACTCGCGGATGCGTAGGATACCGGTGCCGAACTTTTCAATAAGCCCCAGGCGGAAGAAAACTTCCGCCAGAATCGGATTACGGAGCACAGATACTCGTCCTCGTAAATATTCAGCTTCGGAAAGTCCAGTGGGAAGTCCGCCTGGAGAGTAAATCTCGACACAGTCAGGGAAAATGCTGACGCGCAAGCTAGAGTTAATGTCCCAAGTTCGGTGAACCAAACCGTTAGCGATTGCCTCCCGGAAGGCTTCGCGTGGAACCAGATCCTTGGTGATTCTGGTTGCGCCCTCGATCCTCTCAATACGCAGATAACGGTCAAAAATCTCCATCGCGGTATCGAGCTGCTTCAGAACAGAAACGTGTTCAATGGTGGTGCGATCTTGTATTTCGTTAATAGAGATCCCAAACTTGATGATATCTATCCCGGGATAGTTATTTTTATCGGCCAGTATGGCGGCGGCTCGATTAAAACCATTCGGCCCGATTAACCCCAAGGTCTTGAGTACATCAGTGTTGGTATCTGAAATATCTATTTTTTCGCGAAGAGCTGCGGATAAAGTTTTAAGCTGAAGATTTTTCTCGGGGGAGTCAAGTTCTTCGAAGGAGAGGTTCTCTCCTTCCAATACCAGGCGGTTCAGTTCAACTCGATCCACTTCGACAGTGGAACTGTCGCTCCTGCGGTACGCTTTCCCATTGTAAAGATAGGGTTTGTTAGAGCCTTCCTGCACGTGAAGACAGATGGTTTTGTCGTCCTGATTTATCTGGATAGAAAACAGGGGACGGGGGGTAATGCAGTCGTTAATGCGATTTTCGATTGCCAGACATGTTTCCTCTAAGTGGTCTAGGCCGACCGAGTTTCCCGCATCATCGAGTCCAAACAGTATTTCCCCGTCATGAAAGTTCGCGTAGGCGCTTACAGTCTTGAGGAATGTGCTGCTGACTTTGGACTTGACCTCCAAGAACGCGGATTCTCTCATCGTTAACTCCCTCTTTGCAGCTTATTCTAACGCCAGTGTAACGCAAATGCAACACAAATGATTACGTTGCATTTGCGTTACATGAGTTTATTTTTGCGTTGCACTTTTAGTTGCAAGTCCAAATATTGCGTTGCACTTTGCGTTGCAGCGCAAACCTAAGATTTCTTCCTAGTATTGATCTCCTTTCACCGTTCTTTACAAGCTTTTGTCTGCGTGCACCCAAACTGGGCGATTACAAGCACTCTTCACACAGTATTTTCTCAAAGCATATTGAACGTATTATAAACCCTGGTCAAACCGGAAAAAACAACGAATTTGTGCGCGTAATTCAGGTATGAATCTCGTATTTCTGTGAATCAAAATGGGTTTTCCCGCTCCGTCGGTGTTTATTCCCGAAACTCTGCTCTCTACCTTAAGCTTTATTGTCCTGGCTGTTATGTCTCTCACCTGCAGATATTTTTCTTTCACTGGTTTACAGGGGGGAGCTTTCTAGTGGACTCACAGGCAGCTAAAAATTGTATATGAAACACACCACAAGTTAGCTGTGTGTCGCGAAAGTGGTTTTGCGGGAGTATTAGGGGCGCGAACGTTGCCTTGGAGCCTAAAATGTGCAGTTTTATGCTGAAAGGTATTTAAAAATGGCAATTTCGCGATAAAAGTTACAAAAGAATACTTAGTTGCATTTATAAATAAAGGAAATTATGTGTTTAATTTAATGAATTTTCGTGTCGCATTCCTAATTTCAATTTCGATGAATTACGCAACATAGTTATCCACAGGCCGTCGTTAGATTTGCCGGTTTTGTGGCGCCATAACAGATCGTCAAATCTGGATAAAGCTAAGATAATTGTTTTCTTATTGCCGTTTTTGAGCGCGTCGCACCCTCAATCCTCGCCTGATTGCTTGAGTTGGTGTCTCGTTCCTCTCGCCCTCACCGGGTTCCTGCGCTGCTCTGTCCCTCAGTTCTCTTCTTCGCCCGCTCGCCCGCTCACTCCTCACCATCGCCACTTTGGTTCGCCCTCGTATCGCTTTGCCCTCCAAACCCCCTCACTTTGGTTCGTTCTCGTTACCCTTCGCGTCGCTTTGTCATCGCCCCGCTTCGCCCTCGCCCCGCTTCGTCCTCCTTACCTCCTCATCCCTCGCCTTGGCTCGCTCTCGTCACCCCGATTTGCTGTTACTCGATTGCTACGCCACTAAACTCCTTCGTCCCGCACTCTCGTCTCTTCTACGTCGCGCAGGATCTGGAACTGACTGTCCAACAATTCACTCTGGAGGGTGGAAATGCCGGTGGAGGGCGTGTTTGTCTTTGGAGGGTGGAAATGTTGCGGGAGGGTGGAAACGTCTTTGGAGGGCGTAATTGTCGCGGGAGGGTGGAATTGTCTGCGTCGTGCCTGTAGTGGCTTGTGGCGGTGTGCAGAATCGCCCTCCCCGGACAAAATCACCCTCCCGGTACCGAAACACCCTCCAGCGCCGATTAGGGAGGGCTGTGTAAGCGGGGAGTCTGTGTCAGCAGGGGTGTTTCGGGCTGGTGAAAGTGACGGCAGTTGAGCGCAAAATGTAAAAAAGTATTCCATTTGTATTGCAAAACCTCTAATATGTACTTCAGAAGTTGAGATTTGTATTTAAGGAGTGGTTGAAGTGGCACAAGCAACTGTCAATTTTCGGATGGATGCTAGTTTGAAAAAATCTCTTGAAGCCACGTGTAAAGAACTGGGGCTTACTGCTACCAGCGCCTACACCATGTTTGCTGCAAAGGTCGTGCGGGAGAAGCGAATCCCGTTCGAGGTGTCTATTGATCCGTTCTATTCAGAATCAAATATGAAACGTTTGCGCAGTTCAATAGCCCAAATGGAACGAACTGGCGGCAGTATTCACGAGGTTCTGCCCGGTGATTAAGGCTTGGACAGATTATTCTTGGGAAGAATTTCAGTATTGGTTGAAACAAGACAAGAAAACTGTGAGACGAATATTGAAGTTGATACAGTCAATTGACCGTAACGGGTACAAATGTATAGGTAAACCTGAACCTTTGCGGGGAGATCTTTCTGGATACTGGAGCGCTCGCATCGATGAAAAAATCGTCTGGTTTTCAAGATCGATGGCGAGGTGTTGCGAATAGTCCAGTGCGGAACCCATTATGGTGAGCGGTGACGCTTGTGGAACTCATTATGGTGACTTCTAACGCATAACTCCGCTTACGCCCTCCTCCTCTCCTTCCCTTCCTTCCCCTCTCGCCCCTCTCGCATCTTCCTCTCCTTCCCTTCCTTCCCCTCTCGCCCCTCCCAAAAAAGTCCGGGAATTCCCGCAACCGCCAGCCCTGCCATAAACTGGAAACCATGAGCCCAAAGCAGTCGATTTTTACTTCTGAATCCGTCACCAGTGGACACCCCGATAAAGTCTGCGACCGGATCGCCGACACCATTGTGGATGCCCTGCTAGAGCAAGACCCGGAGGCGCGGTCCGCCGTAGAAGTGATGGCCACCACCGGGCAGGTGCATCTGGCCGGCGAAATCACCACTTCCGGCTATGTTGACCTGCAGACCCTAGTGCGCGAAACCATTAACGAAATCGGCTACACCTCCTCCGATATTGGTTTCGATGGAGATTCTTGCGGGGTGCTGGTCTCAATCGACCGCCAGAGCCCCGATATTGCTCACGGGGTGCAAGACTCGTGGGAAACTCGCCAAGGCGCAGCTGTAGATGCCTTTGACCAGCAGGGAGCCGGCGACCAAGGGATGATGTTCGGCTATGCCTGCAACGAAACCCCCGATTTAATGCCCGCCCCGATTTGGCTGGCGCATCGCCTCGCCAAGCAACTCGAAAAAGTCCGGCGGGAAAACATCCTCGACTACCTGTGCCCCGACGGGAAAACCCAGGTAACGGTACGTTACGAGGACGGGCGCCCAGTGGGACTAGACACCATCGTGCTCTCCACCCAGCATCGTGCCTCCGCAAACCTCAAAGACCTGCGGGAAGAAGTAAAAGCTGCCGTAATCGCCCCGGTTATCGCTCAGGTGCCGTGGATTGAGGATCACGATTTCCGCACCCTCGTGAATCCAGCGGGACGCTTCATCCTTGGGGGACCGGCCGCCGACACCGGCCTGACTGGCAGGAAACTGATTGTCGATACCTACGGGGGAATGGCGCGTCACGGCGGGGGCGCATTCTCTGGAAAAGACGCCAGCAAAGTGGATCGCTCCGCAGCCTACGCAGCGCGGTGGGTAGCCA
>OBWZ01000226.1_pt1 | contig 28403 bp, 32 predicted proteins | sample 1476561 | NCBI WGS metagenome assembly OBWZ01 (sample SAMEA2580138, study PRJEB22360) | human gut metagenome | biome: human gut; feature: human-associated habitat; material: faeces | place: Denmark | collected 2008/2010 | reverse complement strand
TTTACAGACTGCGATTAAACAGAAATGGCAGTTGTGGGTTACCCCGGAGGAAAAACGGGCGATGGCGGCAGTGGCAGCCTCCTGCCCCGCGCAGCCCCTTCCCGCTGATTAGCCTGGTTCGGTAACGACCCTGCAAAATAGTCCGCGCACGCCTGAAGCCGTACCCGCAAGTCCGAGCCTGGCTCGGTAAAAGCACTCCGGGGACCCCGTGACCTGCTACGCAGGTCAAGCCCCTCTCGTATCTTTTACCGGCCGCGGCTCGCATCCCCACCGCACCTACTCGGATAAAACCGGCCCCTACGTGCCCGTTGCACCCACTCACTCACCTTACGCGTTCATCTCCTAGGCAAAAGCATCATCCTGGTTTGTAACCGCGGAACTAATCCATGAGTGGAAAAACTAGGGGGAAAAAGACAAAAATATAGGTATGCCCACAAGTTCTTTTGGCCCCGAAGTTCTCGAGCTCGCATTCCGGGCAGTTGATGTGACCGGAGTGTTTTGTGCCGCGATAATTGGAGCAAAACTTGCGCGGGAACGCCATTTCGATGCGGTCGGATTCGCTACCCTCGCGGTTATCTCCGCACTAGGGGGCGGGATGACTCGGGACGTACTGCTACAACAAATTCCGGTGGCATTCACCGACCCTTTTTATCTAGGGGGAGCCCTCCTGGGGGCGACCGTGGCATTCTTTTGGCGCCTAGAAGCAAAATGGACAAACCGGTTAATAACAGTAGCCGACGCCCTCTGCCTCGGATGCTGGGCGGCCACCGGCGCTCAAAAAACTCTCGCCCTCGGACTTGGAATAATGCCTGCACTAATGATGGGACTAACCACGGCCGTAGGCGGCAGCATCATCCGGGATGTGATGGTGGGAAAAATCCCCAAGATTTTTGGGGGAGCTAACCTTTATGCCACGCCTGCTGCGACCTCCGCAGTAATCATGGTGGTCTTCTTTAAACTGGGGATGCCAGTACTAGGAATGGCGCTTTCAATTATTACCGCCCTGGTGTTCGTGCTCTTATCTCAGTGGCGAGGCTGGGTACTTCCCGAGGCTCCGGACATTAGGATCACCCTCACTCCCCGTCAGCTTCGGCAGATTTTACGGTGGCGCGATAAAAATAACGCTCGAAAAACTACAGGTGCCGATGACTTGAGCAGTGAGGGGAACGTACATCCTGAAGATCCCGACTCCCGGGAGAATTCGGCTAACAGTCCAGCTACCGACAGCGGGATTTAAGCTGCTTAGAGCTGGGCGCCGATCCCTAACCCCAACAGATAGGTGGCTCCCGCGGCTCCATACCCAATCAAGAGTTGTCGCAATGCTTTCGGAGCCGGATTCACTCCCGACAATAGCCCCACAATTCCGCCCACGATCACTAGCGCCAAACCTACTAAAATCACGGCCACTACCGCACCTTGCAGGGGCGAGATTGGCAGCAAAAACGGAAAAAGCGGAATGAACGCTCCGATAGCGAAAAAAGTAAATGAAGAAATCGCCGCTTTCATACCGGTACCGATTTCTTCATATTCCTGACTATTCGACTCTAAATAGGCATGTCCACCTTTTCTAATCTTGGAAAAAGCGGCAGCAGCCTTCCGGTCTGCAGTTTCGGCATCGTCTCCCCGTGCCCGAAACACTAACGCCAATTCGTTTTCATTCATATTCAATTTATCGATGGCGTGCTCGGACTCAGGGTCGGGTGAAGAAGAAGCCAAAAGTTCAGTTTGGGAGCGTACCGAAACGTACTCCCCTGCCCCCATGGACAACGCTCCCGAAAGCAATCCGGCCAAACCAGTAACGATAATGGTGGTTTTAGAAACTCCAGTACCAAAAATACCCAAAATGAGGGCACAGGTAGAGACCAAGCCATCGTTGACGCCGAAAACCGCTGCTCGGAAACTACCCGAAATTGTGGCACGCTGGCGGGCTGCTAAGCCTCGCACCACCTCGGAATGAATTTTTTCATCCGCGACCATTTCTTTGGGAACATCCAGGTCAGCCTCATAGTCGTGACGCTGCTCTGCCCGCTGCATCATCGCCAACATAAAGATGGTTCCGAAAATCCGAGTGAAAAAATTGAGGAGGCGCGAACGCATGCTTGCCCGGGGGGTAGGGAGCGCGTCCTCTCCCAATAGATTTAACCAATACTGCTCGTGGCGTTCTTCGGCGATTGATAATTCTTGGAGAACTTCCCGTTCATCTCCGCTCCGCCGCCGTGCTAGGTAGCGGTAAGTATCAGCCTCTAGACGTTCTTCCGCGAGATATTTGCGCCACCGCCGCAGTTGTTTTTTGGAAACTGCAGATACTTTACCTGAATCAGTATCTGCACTATTAACAACTGAGTCAGTCATTTTAGAGTCGGGAATCCGGTCCTTCAACGGTTATTTCCTCAATCTCAACATCTACAAATTCCGGTTCCGATTTACTGGCCGGCGTTACTCCAAAGATTCGTTCTTTGACCGCATCCGCAATCTTGTCGGTAACAGCTTCCCCTTGACGGCGAAAAATCTCGGAAGCTTTTTGCTTGGTGGCATCCCCTGCCCGGCGTACCTGGGGATTGGAAGTCACCGCGTTAACGGTTTTAGCTACCCCACCCTCTGGATTCTCACGAATTTCGCGGCGAACTAGCGCAATACCAGCACCAATACCGAGGACGGTCAACAGTTTTTTCCCCACGGTCAACACCTTTCATGTCGATTAGCCCAACTGTTAGCTATTCTATCTCACGGATCTATCACGGTCTTATGCGGAAATAGCAAAAGCTTCCCTTAAGTCTTTTTTGTATTTTTTCACAACATTTTTTATGCCTCACCGTTTACGGTGGATATATGAGTGAAATCAGCATCCCCACTTCTCGGGGGGTAACTTTGGCGGCCGACTTGGTAGTTCCAGTGGACGCCAGTAACCGCGCAGTGATTTTCGCGCATTCGTTTTTGCTTGATCGGCACGGGTTAGGATGGTTTGATGCCTTCGCAAAATCCTATCGCGCTGCTGGGTATAGCACTTTGCAATTAGATTTTTCGGGCTGCGGAAATAGCTCCGATGACGTGATCAGTTTGGAGAATCAGATCGAGGATCTAAAGGCAGCTTGCGGCTGGCTGTCTGAACGCGGTTTTGACCAACAGGTGCTGCATGCAGATGGGTCGGGTGCCTTGGTAGCGTTACGCGCCGTGCCAGATAAGGTACAGGCGTTAGTATTAACCGCCCCGATTCTTGGCCCCGCCGAGGTTCCTTGGGAGGACGTGTTCTCTTCCTCCCAACTAGCTGAATTAGAGCGGGTAGGGCATACTCGGATTCCTAATGACCAAGGTGAGGGTCGGCCTTATTTTGTAATCGGCAAACGTACCCTGGCGGAACTAACCATGGTCGACACCGAGAAGTTACTGCACGATATTGCGCTCCCAGCTTTATTTGTAGTAGACCCCCAAACCTTGGCTTCCCAGTGGTTTGCGCCCCTAATTGAGGATCCTCAAGCGCTGCTACCTCCCAATTGCGAATTACTGTTCCTAGAAAAGCTCAGCCTTTACGGACAGCTTCCTGCCAACTACCGCAAACCTGATGGCAGTTTCGCGAATGCGGAAAAAGTTGATTTTCTACGTGACCAGATAGTCGCTTGGGTTAGTCGCCTAGTGCCACCTGCAGATCACTAAGTTAACAAACAATAACTTACATTTTATTGCCACTACCAGCGCTTTTAGCTTCCAGAAACTTCTTGGGAAAAATAGAGAAATCGTTCAGGAACCGTTTTGATCTGCAGTCTTTACCAAACGTAGAGGCTACTTCCAGGTTCGTTTATATTCCCTTCCAGGAACGTAGCTTAGAGTTAATACCAGCAATAAGGATTGAGCGTATTGATATCTCCTTATTTGCTTGAGATGGGGAACAAAAGTGGGGGCGGATTCCAAAGGAATCCGCCCCCACTCTCTGTCTGTAGGACTCTCTACCCTCCCCCAGTTTCCGTAGGGAGGAGGCTAGTAGCGTGGGCCTGCTTTATCGTTTCCGACTCACCCGCGCTCTGCTAGTGGCAGCCATGCCCGCTAAAAGGCAAACCAAAGCGATGCGTAAAGCACTACTTCCTGCTGCTCCAGTTGGTGGCATCTGCTGCTTGTCACCGCGGGACGGGGAGTTTGAATTCTCCTGTTTGCCCGGCTTGTCCTGTTTATCTGGTTGATTCGGCGCGGACTCTTCCTCCACAGTTATTTTCGCGGTGGCAGATACGCTTTCCCCATTCATATCGGTCAAGGTGAACTTAACTTCGTAGGTGCCTGGTTTAGCCGGATCAAAGTTGCCTTTTTCAATCTCTACCTTATCGGCGAGGTCAGCTCCGTCCTCTTCATCAAAAGCCTTGGTAATAAGGGAACGTAAATCCAGCTCATCACCAGCGGTAATAGTGGCATCTTTGACCTCTAAGACGGGTGGAGTGTTCGGACCGTACACGGGGTAGACCGCCATATCCGCCATAACTACAGTCTCGGCGTTGAAAGATTGTCCGCTGCCATCTGCCTTGGTATTCCATTCTTTGAAAACCTGCCCTGCCGGAGCAGCCGGAGCAGCAGGGAGCTTCTTCGGTAGGCAAGTCTTGCCATCACTTAGGCAGTTACCCGCGAGGGAATGTCGGTAATAGACCTGCTGGGTAGCCAAAACTTCGGGATCCTTACCTTCTTCAGGCGCGCCCTTATAGAAGGTAACTGCAGGAATCTTTTGATCCAACATCACCGTAAAGACACTGGAAGACTTAAATTTAGCCTTAGTATTTACCTGGTCAACGCCCTCCCAGTACCGCAAATAACTAAAACCTTCATGGAATTTTAGCGCGGAGATCGGAGCGGTCTTGTCCTTGTAGTAGAAATAATACTGGCTAGGCATGTAACCTTCGGCAGCAAGTTTATCTGCTTCTGCTGAGGTAGGCAGTACCACCTTTCCATCTTGATCGATGGGCTTGAGCACATAGTCGCTGCCGGCTTTATATTTCGGATTAAGCCCGGTGATCTTTCCCTTCGCATCTACCGCAAAAAGATCCTTGGCAACTTCCGGGTTCTTCGCATAAGCAATGTTCACCACGTCCATGTGGAAGCGGGTTTCCGCAATCGGGTTAACATTGCCCGCAGCATTAGTCGCGGACTGTGAATCTTGGGGCACCGTCATCATGTCAGTTTTCCCGCCTGTAGCCTCCGGGTACCCAGATTTTTGAGCCGTGAACCACGAGTGATAGCCAGCTGGCAGGGTGGAGGGATCCACTTTTACGGTATAGGTTTTACCTTGCGGATACGGCCCTAAGTATTTTGCGCCTCCCCAGCGCTTGTTATCTCCAACCGTACCCTTGGTGGTTTCGATTAGTTTTCCACCCTGGTCATAGACCTGGAAAGCAACATTTTTCCAAACTTCCAAGACCTGTCCTGTAGGGGGTCCACCGTAAACATTGAGAGAGCGTCCTACCCCGATAGTTTCCTCTGGTTTGGCGAACACTTCCTTGCCACCGGATTTAAGAAATATTTCCGGCAGGATTTCGATCCGCACGGATTTATCGGAGGTACTATCTTCGGCGTTAGCACTTGGCAGTTGTGTGACCGCCAGTAACCCCATCCCCACTAATAGCAACGGCGCGATCAGGAAACTGATCACTCTTTCCATAGTTTTTGGCATTATCCCTATCTCTCCACTTGAAACGTTGATCAATATAAATCGGTACGGACTTATACCTCTTAATGATAGCGATTCGGCGCGGATACCAGTTGCCTAAGTAACTAATAACACTGAATAGAAGACGGGTAACGGCGCTGGTTAATCATTTACAGGAACCAAGATGTAGGGGTCACCACTCACTGGGATCTCCGGCAGGAGCAGCGCTAATTTCAAACAGTAAATCCCCAACTTCGACCTGACTGCCTTCCGCACGGAGCTTTTCCAGGTCAGAGGGGGTGGAATCCAATACCACCACCGGGCAAAGCGGCGAGTAGCGCGCCTTTTCAATTTGTTTAACCGAGAAAGTGGTTATGGGCTCTCCGGCTTTAACCATTTCATTTTCGAGGGCGTGACAGCTAAAACCATCCCCCCGCATCTTTACCGTGTCGATCCCTAAATGCACTAATACCGTTTGTTCCCCGCTGGTAATCATAAAGGCGTGGGGAAACAACTTAACTAAGCGCCCCGAAATGGGAGCTACCGCAGTGACTTCTTTCGATCCCGGCAGCGGACGCAAGGCTACCCCCGCCCCCACAATCATGCCGGAGAACACCAAATCCGGTACCTGCCGCAAGCTCACTATGCGCCCGGGAATCGGCGCACCCACTTGCACGGACTGTTCTTCCACTGATTCACCCCACTACCAAAAGAAAACCATCTTCCCTAAACCAGCCTAGCCCGCCCGCGCCCTCCAGGAAAACCTTATTTCCGAGCAAGCGAAAACCGCGTCAAATCACTACAGGTAACGTTGGGGCGTTAGCATTAGATTTTCTCCAGAGGATTAATCTAGATTGGCGGCGGCTGCCAGCATTTTTTCAATCTCTTCGCGGTATTTTCCGTCGGCGTTCCGGATTTCGCCGCTATCTGCTAGGTAGGTTTTCAAGAATTTTTCTAGAGGACGACCCAAGCCTTGCCCCGCAAGACTGCCGGTACTATCCTCGATCCTCGCGTGAGCGCGTCCTCCGAAACTGATAAGCCACATATCCTCCCCCACTGGCACATCCGCGCTAAGGCGCGGCATTACGAAAGGAAAGTCCAGGTGTTTTGCTCCCAGGCGCTGGTAGAAAGCCCAACGCCGCTGCGGATCCCCTCTATCTTCCGAGGGCGCGTGGAGCTGCGGATCCTCAATTTCTCCCAGGATCAACAGGGGGTTATTGCTAGATTCCAGAGCGGAAATCGTTTGACGGAAAAGTTTAGAGCCCACCCCGTGACCGCGAGTGCGGGGACTAACCGCCAGCCAGCTCAGCAAGGTCACTTCGCTGGTTGCCGGCCATGCTATCGCTGTCCCTAGCGGGCGCGTCCCCTCCCAAGCAGAAAAAGTCTGAAACTGCCCCGTCTGCAGCTGGGCGATTAAATCTTCCGGCTCCCCCAGTTCTTCAGGGCCAAAAGCCTGTTCCAAAAGTTCACGAACTAGGATTTCTTCCTGCCCCGGTTCCAGGTGGTTTTGATACTCGATTTTCACCCCTCAACCCTAGCCCAAACCTAGTTAGGATTATTACTGGTGAAAGTCCGCAGGTTATCTTATTGACTCTAGGTTTAGGGTTGTAAGATTTCCAGGTCTATGTACTTTTGATACCGTTGCGAGATTTCTTCCGGGATAGACCCAATTCTTCCCATAGTTGCAATCGCTCCTTCAAGAACTCCTATGGGGTCTCCTTGCAGGTCTATTCTTATGTTCTGGATTTCTTCATACTCCGCACAGATCCCAGCACTCACTAAGAACTACTCGATTCAATTGTGCTGAGAGGGTGGTGAAAGACTCATCGAAGTGAGTGCGTCCGGCGTTGACCCGGATCTCGTTCTCGAACGAGTAGCCCCACAGAGCGCAGACTAGGGTATCAAGAGACCTCCGAGAAGAACACTCGTGTCCGAACCCAAAGTTCATGCGTTGGGCGCCCTATCGTGACTACCGAATACTCACACAGACGGATCAACTAATTTGGCTGCCACAGGTCTCTGGTTAGCGCGATCCTGGCCAAGCCCAGTCATCAGACATTCCTTGTAGACGAGTCGCAGCCTACGGTACCTAGAAGAAGAATCCCTGGCGCGCCGCCTTGCCACGATCAATATCTCGTTGAACTTTCATCAAAGCTTCACGCTCTTCGGGCGGAGCTTCATGCATTCTCTTGTCAATTCTCCTTCGCAGAGAGAAATGCCACCAAATGGCAAATCCAACTAGCACGAGAACCGCGAGCACTATCCATTCAGCGATAGTCATGATTTAGTATCTCACAAGGTTCCCCCGCACAGCAAGGATTCGGCGTTGAAGCATCCCGGGTTTTGTTCCGAGGTTTTTGTGAGAGGATTTCGCATGCCAAGGAACTATATAAAAGTTTTTGGGGAGCGGGCTGTCAGGCTTGTTGAGGATCGTCTGCGGGATAATCTGGGAGTGTCTGAAACCCGCGTGATCGCCGATACCGCGATGAAGTTGGGGACGTCGAGGGAACCTCTTCGGCGCTGGGTGATGCGAGCGCGTGTGGATGCCGGAGTCCGTCCTCGGGTTTCCACTGAGGAAAGCGCCGAACTCAAGCGTTTGCGTCAGGAGAACGCGGAGCTGCGGCGCACGAATAAAATTTCGAAGTTGGCGTCACATCCTCAATGCTCTGGCGAAATGACACACAAAAACTGTGCAAGTCGGGAGGTGATCAGTTCCTGCCACGACCTGTGGTACGTCAAGCAGTCCTTCCGCATGTCCAAGACAGACCTGCGGGCACGCACCAGGCAGCACGAGTACCCGAAATTCGGCTGCCCTACTCCCCTACCTGCAGGCACCGCCCAACAGACCAGACGAAACCAGATCCTCTCTGACCTGGCTTTTCGTTCAGATTTCGGGCATACAAAAGGACGCCCACTTTGTATCAAAATGAGCGTCCCTTCAGTGGAGCTAAGGGGATTCTTTCCCAAGATTCTTTTACCTGGGATAATACAAAGAATAGGGGTTTTAGTGCCACAAAAGTTCCACTAGAAACTCATTTTGTGGAAGTTTGTGGAGCCTGTTCTGTTTGTATTTTATCAACTGCGTGCCAGATGCGTTCATGCTCTTGAGTGGCAGCGCGCCTAACGTTCTCGGTTGATTCAAGCATCCGCCCGAAGTTCGCGATGGATTGGCGGTTCACTTCTCCCTGGGTGGTCTCGAAACGGTCTAAGCGGTTTTCCAAGCGGGAAATCCCTAACAGCACCCGATCTAGGTCTGACCGTAGGTTAGTGCCGTGGCTATTGGTTACTTGTTCCTTAATCTCGGAAACCTTGTCGCTATCGCTGCGCGCCATGTCTAAGTGTTTTTGCAGGCTGGCCGCATGATTTTCTAAAGACGTTTTATTCCTGGATAGGCGTTTGCTTTTGGCTTGCAGCCAAGCCGTGGATAGGGCTAGGCAAGCGATTATTAGCGAGATTACAGCGTCTCCGAGATTGGTTAATAGTGCCTGGTTCAAGATAGCGGCTCCAAGGGGTAGAAAAAGGCCACCCGCGCCTGGAGGAGAGACGCGGGTGACCAAGCAGGTAGACGGTTTAGTTTTCTAGGCGATTAACAAGATCGCTAACACCGCCGTCAGCAGGAGGAGCACCTGTTTTTGGGGTATGCGCTATAGCCGTACCTTGACCAAGCAAAGCAGCAGCAAGAGCTACCCACAGCGGCGCGATACTGTCAGTGATCAGCCCGTAGCCACCTAGAATTGCGATAATCGCAATTACAACCGAATACGCCCACGCGCGAACCGTGGGGGTAAGCCATTCCAGGTGTTCGGGGGTGAGGGAGTATTGCGAGTGTTTTCCCATGATCTTCTCCTTGTTAGATGAGTTTGCCGTTGTTGAGAGTCTTCTGCCAGGCTTTTACAGAGTCGCGGCCAAAATACCCGTCTTGGGTCACGTGTAGCTTCTTCTGCATGGCGATTGAGGTTTGTCTTCCCCAATGCCCATCAGGGCTGATTCCTAGGGCGGTCTGGATTTTGCGTACTAGGGTGGAGCCGCCTTTACCGTAGGTAATGCCAGTTACTGCCCAGTGATAGCGCTTATTTCCTTTCCATTGCCCGCTGATTACCCCGTCCACGGGGGTGCGTGCTAGTTGTTGCGCGCGGCGAATAGTCGCAGAGCCCGCCCAACCATCAACCACGAGTCCAGAGCGGGCACCACTAGACGGGTGTACGGGTGAGGCATTGGAGTATTGCGGGGTTGCCACCGCGAGCACTAGGGACAGGGAGCGCGCCCTGCGATATACGCCGCCACCGTTGGATTGGGAGCCACGTCTACCTGAGGAGGTATTACCCTCAATAGTCTCGATGTAAGAGCCACGGTTGGCGGTAACGATGCCCACATGATCGGCTACGCCGTCTTTATTCCAGTCGAAGAACACGATGTCACCAGGCGCTGCGCTGCGCTTGTCGTGTACCCACCCTAGACGGCGGGCATTATTTAGCCCGGTAGGGCAATACGCGAAGATACCGCCCGGCGGGGTCATACCAGCGCTAGATAGCACCCAGGACACGAACATGGCGCAATAAGGGACACCTGACCGCCCGAAATAGGGGGAGCCGGTTTTTTGGGCATACCAACGCCCATACTTAGTACCTGCTTGCGGGTCACTCCAGCGTGAGTAACCTACTTCTTTAGCAGCAGTAGCGATTACTTGACTTGCAGTAGCCATAACTATTCACCCCCAATCTCAAGGGTGGACAGCTCGGCGCAGTCTTCCGGTCCATCACCAAATTCCGGCATGGTGGCGGTCTGGATCGCCTCCGGATCGTCAGGTTCATTAGGACACATGGTTTTCTCCTTTTTTGTTTTTGGGTATGAAAAAAGCCCCGAACAATGCCGGGGCAAGAACTGGGAACAGGGTTATTTACATTCGTCTTCAAACCAGTACAGGTCAGGAAAATAATAGTTAGCTTTCCCGCCCGAATTAGTAGAAATAAGTATTTTTCCCTGATTCACCCACATCGGGTAGCAGTAACGCACCCCATTGGTAAAGAGTGCCAATCCGATTACCGGGGCAGCATATGTCGGGGATGGAACACCTTCAGGCAGCTTCTCAACCTGCCGCAACCCTGACCTTTGCATATCGAAATTGACGAGGCAGGAGCCGGGGATACGGTAAAGATTCTCCCTCTGCTCTACACGCAACCCCGAAAACCCGCTATTAGGGGGGATTAGTTGCCAGCTTTTGGTTACAGGAAGGACGGATGCGTGAATGATCGGGTGAGAACCCATAATGTGTTTTCCTTTCGTTGCCAGCCACCCACCGGCAATAAAAGGGAAAATGTTTATATTGTCCAGGTGAGCGGCGAAAAATAGATAGAAGCACTAGCGTTTACAGACGGCAAGAAAATCACGTTTCCCGTCTCTTGAACCGTGATATACCCTGCCGCAAAAGCGGAGATAGCCACCCCGCCAATACTCCGGCGTGGCCTGTATCCTTGAGGGACGGTAGCTATCTGTACGTTGCGTTTAGCTGTAAACGTGCCAGATTTGTAAATATTAGAGTTAGTTGTGACCAGGTTGCCGTGGCGAATCAACTCCAAATGCCCCTCACACCCGTTCATCAGGGTGCAGGGAATGATCTCAGTGATTACGTTCTCAGCGGTCGCGTGAATAATCGGTCGGGGGGGGGTAGACATATACAACTCCTTAACTATTTGTGGTTTGTGGTTCGATCCAAATATCAGCGGCTGCGAGGTTTACTGGTTCCACCGTCCCTATCCAGGTGACAGTCTCGGCGGTAGGGCGCGTTACGTTAGGGTCAGTCCCGTGAGTGATAGCAACCTGTTTAAGCGCCAGTTCCATCTGTTCGTTCAGATACTGTATATCTTGCCCTTTAATCGGATATGCAGCAGTTGCATCTATAATTGCAGAGGTTTGAAAGGTACCGTCTGAGTCCTTATACCGATTGTAGGCTGTTATTCCGTATGTAGTTATCTCTAGCCTGGACGTTAAATCCTGGTCAAAAACCTTATTTAGAATACTTATTCTAAGAGCCGATTCGCGGCCTCCATAAGCTAGAATTTCAGCATTTGGATGTTCGGTCTGGTCCTGATCCACAGCGATAAAACGAATTCCACGATAAAGCAGGTCTTTCATACTTGGGATGTTTGGATTACTTTCAATACTTCTGTCCCCAGCACCAGGAATATAGAAGTTCATGCCGCTCCTAGGATTAAGAACTATTTCATTAGTCTTGTCCCACTCGCCGCTCGGCAAATAACCCCAGGTTTTATGCCCTACACTGATTTTCTCGGAGTCAAGAACAATATCGTTATTACCTACCGTAATAGAGCCCTGAGACCCGATCTTCACTTTAGCGTTCAGCGTTCCGGCCTCGATCTGGTCAGCAGTAATCCAAACATACTTAGCGGCCTTAGCCGAAAGTTCCTCACTAGCCGTGATCTTAGAAGCGGTAACAGACCCGGTAGCGAGCATTTCCTCGGTAATGATCTGTTTCGCGGCCACCAGTTTCGCGCGAATAACATCCCACAGTTTACCCACTACGGACTCTTTCACGGTCGAGTTAGAATCAGCCGCCAACCTAGTAACATCCACCGTCCCGGTAGCAGCCTGCTCCGCAGTAGTCTTAGCAAGATTAGCAGTCTGTGTAGCAGCATCAGCAGAAGCCTTAGCGCCCGCAGCGATCTGTTTCGCGTCCTGATCCTCCACAGTCACCCATGCCCCGGCTTGGTACACCTGTAGGACGTGTACTGTGTTCCCCATGTCATCGGTTACCGGGTGCAGCCACATATCCCCATTCTTGGGGTCACTAGGCGGCGTAGCGGATACGGACACCCCGGCTGAGGGGGGAGCCGCCAAAAGAGCATCAATTTGTGCCTGTGCCGTAGATAGGCGGGCTTTTGCGTTATCGAAATCCTTCACATCAACCGGGGCGGCAACATTTACAAAAGTACCGCCGCCATCGTCAGGAGAGACCTTTCCGGGAACAGTGCGCATGCAAGCCTGAACCAAATAGGATCCGGGTTTAGCTGACACTGTCTTAGACCCGCCAGCCGCAGAAGTAATCGCGCCTAGAAGCATCCTGGTTCCGCCAGGAGAATAATAAAAATCTACTCCCGCAAAATCAGCTGGTAATGGTTCTTGAGGGGTAAAGGTCAGTGTAATGGTACCTGGAGTTTCCGACACTGCATGCCATTCGGATCCAAATTCAATCGCTCTAGGCATAGGACCATCAAACGGAACTGTCGCATAAGTCCCATCAGGGTTCTTCCCGAAAGTTCCGACAACTTTTCCCGATTGCCCCCGCAGCTCGATTACTTCCCCGTCATCAAGCGAGGTTCTGCGAGCATCTTGCGCGGTTTCCAGACGGGCAAGACGCCGGTCATGAGACCCGAGAAGGTCAGCTAGTTTGCGAACAGAACGCATAGCTATCTCATCGAGATTTGCCATTAATATCCACCTTCCGTGCCTGGTACTTCCACTTCGATAGTTGCTGTATCTGATTCCAACTGCCAGGAAACAGATTTGATAGTCACCCACTGGTCAAGACTTCCCCATTCGGAATCCCCTATTACTTGCACCTCATCGCCCGGGTGCAGCATAAATAGAGGCAGTTGCGGGGAATCGAAAACGGTAAAGGTTTTGACCTGGGTTCCACCCCGCCGTGCCTGAAGTTCTTCGCGAGCAGTACGCAGCGCTTTAGTAGCGCTATCAGCTGACTTATCGGAAACAGAAACGCAACGCCGTAGCCCCGGGGTATGCCTGGAAAGTGTCGCTGATATTACCGTGCGGTCTCCCTCTCCTGCCCCTATGCAATAAATCTCGGAGGCATAAGGGAGTCCGCCGGAAATCTCGGGAACCGGGTGCACATTTCTACCGACTATTAGACTAATATCTTGTCTGCGCAGCCCTCGCGTGAGCTTGTAGCTTATTTCGTGTCTCATAAGCCCGGTGTCCTGGTCGAGCTGATGGGATTCACCCGGGCAGTATCCGCCTATTTTCACTAGCTCTTCCAGAGTTTTACCTAGATCGGTGGTTTGCCACGGATTCAACCGCCACGGCCCCGCATCGAATCCCACATCCTCTCCCGAGGAGGTCGTAAACTCTACATGCTTTTCCTCTTTACCTACAGTAAGCCCACACTTCTCGATATTTATCTTCACTGATAATCCACCGGGACGGGTCAGGTATCCCCATATTTTTCTAATCGCGTCTTCTATCGGAATCTTGACCCCATCAAAACGAGGCTGATTCCAGGCTTGCCCGACAGGATAAGCAAGAAAACCTCCGCAAATACATTTAAGATCACCATCACTGGTGACGGTAGGGGCTTCGAGCAGGATTCCTCCCCCCACGATTCGCGACCCGTTATCTATCCAGAGGGCGCACCCCCATTCCGGTAGAGAGGATGCGTGGATACCTTGGGCTTGAGCAGCTGCAGGAATTTCGATTTCACAAGCCCAAGCTTTCCCGGTTTCTAGTTTTATGGTGGGCGGGGTGAGCGGGATTCCTGACGCGATTATCCGCCCCGAGGGTAGCGCCTCTACCAGCAGGGAGAACATCTATACCGCCTCTCCGGTAAAAGTCCACCTAAACATGCCACAGGACTGATAATCGACCGACACTTTGCCTCCGGTAGACATAACCCCGCATAGCCCGTATACGATGGCTTTCCCCCGTAAATCTTGAACAGGTAGGGTTCCGGACATGGCTACGGTCTGGCGAAGATTCCAGGAATGGGATTCCGCCTCTTGGGTGACGATGCCGTTTTCTGAAATTGTTCCTAGCGATGAGGGAAACTTGCTGGCTTCCACCACGAACACGTTCAGCCCCGCTACCAGGATCCCGGAGTTCAACCCGAATTTCATACCGTTCACGGTGATTTCTATACTCATTTTGGTAGCCCAAGGAGGAACCGTGGTTTGCTTCCACATGATTTGCCGTTGCCGCGATCCCCGGGGTGGAAGCGCGTTATCTGTACCGTTCGCTGGATTATCCTGTTCGATACCAGACAGCTCCAAAGGTCGCACCACTTTGCGTAGGTTGCGAATCATGGACTGGGATACTGCCTGACAGTTAGCAGGTAGATTCACTTCCGCGAGTAGCGTGGTGGGGTTAGGGCGAGAGAGCACCGATTGGGGCGTGAGCCCTGCGGGTCCTCCCTGTATGGATGTGAGGCGTACGTATCTTCCGGCTGCCGGGTCAGTGGTTTCTTCAGGTCCTTGCCCGAACTGCGGGTCACGGACTTCTGCCACTATCAGGTCACGGCGCGGCTGAGAGCCGGTAGGAGTTAGTTCTACCCGCTCGATATCTATATTTCTTGCCAGGTATGTTTCGGTTTCATGACCGGGATATGTAGATGGAATAGCAACGAGCCCGCCAGCGACATTTACTGCCATACCTTCCGGAGACGCAGCGGTCACTCTCAAATCACCGGGCAGGCCTACTCCTGCTACCGGGGCTGCCAGATATGCCAGTGAGCGTGCTACCTCCCCGGAATGGAATACCCCGTCTCGTTCTATTACCCACGGAACATTTTGCATAACCATAGAAAAATCCCCTAAATAGTTGAGTACACGTTTCGCCAAGAAACCTCGGCGCGAACAGATTCAGTAGAGCCCCGCACAGCGAACACCGTTAGAACATGCGAGCCCGGGGCGAGCCTCCAACGAAAACTACGATCCCTGGGATCTACCATGTATGGCACGAATCTTCCCGCAGAGTTTTGAGCAGTGCCATGCAAGGTATCTATCTCCAGATAGTCACCTGAATAGATACGCCCCATCACCCGTAACAGTTGTCCAGAATCAGTGCGTAGAGCAGGACTGGTGCACGGTCCATAAAACCTGACCTTCACGGGGGAAGGCTGATCCCCCTCGACACGCAACACCACGCTTGCCTGCCCGGTTTCTTTAGAACCGCGAATCGCAAACGGCATCGGTAGCTTGAACTCGAAGCCGCGAGTAATAGTAGCTGGGAAAGCAGTCACGACTACTTGACCATCGCTTTGCGAGCCGCCGGTGCCTGAACTGTAGAACCCGGGGTCAAGCTGGTCGAACTCTACTGCTATTTTTATTACTCCCTGCATGGCCGCATAGTCAGCGGTAGATGCTTGGATTTTGCGAGGGCGTCCGAATACGCAGCGCCATTGCCCACCGGGGGTTGCCTGATAGGCGAGCGGTACTAGCACTCCGGGGGTCGCTTTTCGTCTGGCTTGTTCCCAGGCGTTAGTAAAAGCGGCAACCAGTGCACTAGCGGAATCATAGTCGCTGGTTACTGTGGCCAGTCCCAGCGTCCAGGTGCGTTTTCCGAGTAGGTCGCGGGCGGGGAATATTCCATCTTGCCCGCCACGGGGGGTGTCGTGGCTGCGAATGTCGGCAGCAGCTACTTCCCACCCGGTGCACACTAGGAGGGAGTCTTCTGCTCCGAACTCGAAATCATTTATCTTAAACCGCATAAGAGATTTCGCCTCCCAAGTAGTGGCGGAAGCGTTTGGCTAGCATCGCCCGGTCGATGATTTCTTCTGCCGAAGCATGATCGGGGGCGTGAATGTTGTAAACGTCTCCGCCACGGTTTCCAGATTCGCTGAGCGTACGCCATTGCTGGTCGGTTAATACCGCTTCTGGTTTACCGGTCATATTCAGCACGGTAGTTAGCCCTGGCTGTAAGAGTCCGCCAGAATCGTATTTATGAGCCCTGCCTTCGCGGTTAAGGCCAGCAGCGGTAGCTCCGGTTCCTTTGCCTCCATATATTCCGTACCCAGAGTTTCCGCGCATCCCGATCTTTCGGGCAAAAAGCCCGGGTTTGGGTTCTTCAATCAGATAGCCACCACCCGCAGAGATTGCCACGTGGTGAGCGGGATTCCCCCAGAAAATTAGAGCACCCGGTATCGGAGAGGAAACTTTCCGAGAAGCGGCTTGATAACCGGCAGCGGTAAGACGCGGCCACCCGAACCCAGCACGCTTAGCAGACCAGTACACCAGGCCAGAACAGTCCAGTCCTGCATCAGTAGTACCGCCCCACACGTAGGGAATCTTGCGAGCCACCGCTACCATCGCTTGAGATACCAGACCGCCACCGGGGTTAGCTGCTTCAGCTTTGCCCTTAAACCAGCCTGATAGTTTTTCCAGCAGACTATTTACTATTCCGGTACCCATCTGCCCAACGATTCCGCCCGGAATCCGGCTTAGTAAGGCTCTCGCTGGGGCAGTTACAGCTGATAGGAAAGTACCTACGGGATCAGCGAAGAAATCTACTGCTTTAGATCCCCAGTCTTTGAGCGTGCTCCAAGCACCAGCCAGACCACCGCCAGCGAAATGCTGTCCACCGGAGGGCTTGCGGGAGGTATAGGCAGCGTTAATCCCGTAAAGGTTACGATATCCGATAGCGCGCGCAGCCTCAGGCACCAGCACGAACTCGCCCGGGGAAAGCATCGCGGGAATAGTGTCTCTCCCGGGAGCATACCCGGGAACTTGCCCGCCACCAGCGAACCCTAGCTTCACATAGGGTAGCGATACCCCTTTGAGCCCGATAGCGGAAGTAGCTTTATTTACCCAGGAACGTAAACCGTTGTTATAAACGGTATTTACCACGAACCGGACCGGGGCTGCAGCGATTTCTTTCACCTTGTCCCAGGCGGTTTTAATCCCATTCTTCATCGCGTCAAATGTGGAAATAACCCCATTTTTTAACCCGTTGAAGATGGAGGTAACTGTGGATTTAACCCAGTTGGCAGCCCCGCTAGCGATACTCTTTATCCCACCCCAAAGGGTAGTCCAGATACCGCTAATCGCAGCGCCCACGTTGCTAATGACCGACCGCACGATATTGATAGCGCCGGTAACGATGGATTTAATCGCTTGCCACACTCCAGAGAGGACATTCTTGATTCCCTGCCAAAGCAAAGACCAGTTCCCCGAAAGAACTGCGGAAAATACTTGGATAATCCCCGTGATAATCGTGATAGCGGCTTGAATGATTGGAACAATCGCGCTAATCACGGATACCACGATGTTCATAACCGCTTGGATCACCGGGATCAGCACAGAAATGATCATCGCGATTACCGGGGCAACCGCCGCGATTATCTGGGCAATAATTGGAACCAGCAACGCAATAACCTGCGCTATCATTGGCAAGATTTGCGTCACCAAAGGAATAATCGCGGCAACCAGCTGCGCAATAATCGGAAGAATCTTCGCTACTACCAGCACCACTACACCCGCGATAACCGGCAAAATCATGGCAACAACCTGCAGAATCTGACCAATCACCGGAATCAGAGTGGTAACCAACTGGGCAATCAAGGGCGCAATCTGCTGAACCAAGCCCGCCAGCGCACCCGCGATAGTACCAATAGTTTGCGCAAGCAAGGTTCCAACGGTTCCTGCTAGTTGGGAAAATGCCGGGAGTAGTTGCCCGATGATTTGCGGAATTAGAGGGGCGAGGGCGGCAGATATTTGGGCGAATGATTGCGCCAGGATAGGCAGGATGGGGGCGAGTGCTCCCATTATTTGCCCGAGTGCTTGCCCGAAGATTTGCCCTACCTGTCCCAGTACCGGGGTGAGGGTAGCGAATGTTTGTTCCAATATGGGGGCAAGATTAGCCATCATAGTGGAAAAGATTTGCCCTACCTGCGCAAGCGTAGGAGCGAGCGCACCCATGAGGGAGGAGAACAGGACGCTCAGGGTAGATACTAAGCTCGTTAGTAACGGAGCAGCGGATGTTACTAGCGAGGCAATAGAATCTCCGATAGAGGATATGACACCTCCGGCTTTCCCTGCTGCCCCGCTAAAAGCGCTAGTAAAGGCGTTACCGATGGGCGCTAGAGCTTGTAGCACCGTCGTGAGGGCTTGCTTCATTTGCCCTAAAGCTGCCCGGCCTTGCTCGGTAGAGGTGAAGAACTTGTAGAGGGCAGCACCGACCGCGATTAGCACTCCTGCCAAGATGAACAGAGGAGATTTCTTAACCACCATATTCAGGACACGTTGAGCGCCAGCAGCCCCCAAGGTAGCCGCCTTGTTCGCTACAGTGACCGCAGTGTCCTTGACCTTGGCTGCGGTGAGCTGCCAGTAACGGCGAGTGGTAGACCAAACTGAGCGAGCATGGACAGATATCCAGTCCCACGCATAAACCGCCCGCAATCGCACTGTATCTGCTGCATCAGTAATTTTTGCCCAATGCAGATCCTTGAACCTGTTAACGGCAGTTTTAATCGCATTACTGGTATCTGAAATATATTTTGTGATTTTGATACCCGCATAGACAGCACCGACCGTAGCGAACCCGGCAGCCACCGCCAGCAGCCCGAAACGGGTTTGCAGCAGCGCCCCTACCAGGGAGAGCACTTTGAAAGATACCAGGGCTATGCCGCCTGCAAATGGGGCTAGGAACTCTACGAGCGCCTTGATACCGAGGGCGAGATTCTTTACACCTTCGATTACCCCGGGGAGCCAGGCGAACTCTGCTGAGGGTTTTCCTTGAGCTATTGCGGTTACCAGGCGGGTAAACCAGGCAGCCGTTTCCCCTAGTTTTTTGCCGAAAGCTTCAAAAACAGGGGTCGCTTTAGTGGCTGCCACGTCCACTAGAGGGATGAGGGCGTTCATGGTGTCACGGGTCGCGTTTAGTACCGGCCCCATCATTTGTTCTCCGACACGCCCTAGCGCGGCTTTCAGGTTCGCCCAAGCGCCCTTAAAGGTAGCCCCTGCTTTAAGAGCTGCACCGCCGATTCCTTCTTGCATGGCGTCACGGAAAGTAGCGAAATCGATCTGACCTTTTGACACCATGTCAGAAATCTCGGTAGTGGTTTTGCCAAGATGCTTTCCAAGCAAAGCCAATACCGGCAGCCCGGCGCTGGTAAGCTGCAGCATGTCATCGCCTTGCAGCTTTCCGCGAGCAGCTACCGACCCGAAGATAGCTCCCACATCGGTTAGGGATTTTCCGGTAATTTGGGCTACATCTGCCGTGGTTTTCAAAGAGTTTTCCAGGTCAGTGCCAGCTTTAATCCCGGAGGCTGAAAGTGAGGCAGCTACAGTGGCAGCATCGCCCAGGCTGAAAGCAGTTCCTTTAACTGAGGCGAGAGCGTTTTGCATGATCTTGTCCACGCCCTTGGCGTCATTTCCAAGACCGGCGAGTTTCGCGCGCGCCTGCTCGATAGCTAACGCCCGGGAAATCCCGCCATGAATCGCGATACCTGCGATGGCAGTACCGACACCAGCGATAGCAGATACCCCGATCTTGCCAACCTTCTTAAAAGCGTTACCAAGACCGGTATGTATCTGCTTTTTCGCTGGTTCAGAAGTCTCGCCCAGCTCTTTTAGGACTTCTTTCTTAAAGCCCCGCATAGAGGGAGAAATCTGGATCCAAGCAGTCCCCAATTGGAAACCATTCGATACAGCCATCCCATCCCCCTTCTTAGAGCCGTTAACTCTTACTTGCTTTACGGGCAGCCGCCCTCCTGGCGTGAGCCGCAGCCTTCCGCGCTCTGCGGCGTTGTTTTTCTTCAAAATCGATGCGCCACCCCACTGGTGGGGGTTGAATCGGTTTCGGAATCTGGGAGCGCTTACCGCCATGAATCATGATTTGGGCGGAAATAATCCGTTGAGTGGCTTCCAGCATCAAAGAGGCATCATCGCTAAAGGCCGCAGCCCCTCCCCTAGCACGGTGAAATGCGCACCCGGGCGGCAAAAACTCTGCCAATACAGCGGCTTTGCGCCACGAGAGCTCGCCGCTATAAATCTTGGATAAATCCAGACCGTATTCTGCCTGGAACGATGCTTCTAACGGTTCCCAATATTCATTGGTTAGCCGGTAGAAGTCGATTATTTTCCCGCATTAACCTGGTCGAGTACCTTTTGAAGCCATTGGGAGACCCGCTCGGTAGTGAGCTTGCCGTCCTCATTACGCAACGGCTTCAGCGCCTCAAACTGTTGCGCCAGATCCGGCCACATCAGCTGAGTTAATAAGAAAACATTCCCTGCATTTAGCTGGGCAATAATCTCGTAATCGTTGAACCATTCCTGCTTAAGGGTAGCTTTAATCCCATCAACGGTTATCTCTAAAATATCTCCCTTGTCCTTACTGGACTGAGCCTCCCTGCGGGCAAGCTCAGCTGCAGACGGTTTTTTAGAGGTCGAAGTTTTCACGGGTTTTTTGGCAGTAGCCATAGGTATTTTCCTTTCAATAATCGGGATTTACCTAGATAAAAGAAACCTCGCCCGTACTCGGAAAATCCCGGAAAGGAGTACGGGCGAGGCAGACTAGATACTTCTAAGAGCTAGTACCACTAGCCCCACTAGGAGTCGGGTTGGCTAGAAACTTTGTGGCCTCCTCCGATTTAGTCCACGCAGTATCATCAGAAATCACGTAATAATCGCCCAACACTTTCAAAGTGTGCTTATAGGCAACGATTTCCCCGGTCTTCCAGGCGATCTCTTCACGCTCTCCCAAAGACAAATGCGGGAACACAAAACGGTAATGCGCCTTATTCCCGGAGGTGTCAAATAGGTCTACCACCCCGCACATATCGCGAGCCTGGCGCGAGGATTTAGCCTTCATCCGCACCTGAGTAGCGGAAGTGCCATCTTTTACGATTTCACCATCTAGGTAACGAAGTACCGTAGACAGCTTGGATTCAAGGAGCGCACCGGCGAAACTAGAGGTCGAATCCGACATGAAGGACTTGACCACGCCGTGACCTTGATGCCCCTTAATCTCATCAACGGAATCATCGAAAGACAGCGACATACCGTCCTCGTCAATCCATCCGACATCCACCATTCCCTCAGGAACCGGATCGGAAAGATTCTTAAGCTCCTCAAGCTTCTTAGCAAGCTCCGGAGTGCGCTCAGCCAGGTACAGACAATCATCATCAGACCCAAACATGTGCGCAAAATCAGCATTAACTACAGCCATAATATTTATCCTTTCTGCGATAGTTTTACGGTTAGCTGATACGTGCAGGTCCAACGGGCCTGCTGAATATCTGGGTCAGGAAACTCACCAGGAGTAAAACCCCTGACCCTACAGATAGGAGACGCGGCTCCTACCATCTCGTACATTGCTTCATCAACCTGCCGCGCCAGATCAGAAGCAGCCCCCGTAGACCCCGCATAAGAATCCACAGTGACCTGAAAATCTTGCAGCACCCGCCCAAATCGTCCCTGCCCGCCAGTAGCGACTACTCGCACCCAAGATTGCCCAACCTGGGCGCCATCATCGGGACGATTGGAATAAATAGGAACCGATTCCCCATAAAGCCCTGCATCCTTAAGAGAGGCCGCAAGATGATCCATAACGAGCTTCTTAATATCTGGAAAAGAAAACTCTCCCCTCATTTACCGCCTCCAACAGCTCGCTCCAAAGAATGCTCACGTGCCTGCTTACGCTTAGCTGCCGTAGACCAGGCACCCACATATCCGCGTACCCGGTCTTTGCCCATGCGAGTAGAATCCTCAAACTCACTACCAGCACGCCGGCGAATACCAGCGGAGTATTCTGCGAGCAAAGCCCTGGTAGCTTCCCCTTTAAGGATTTGATCAACGGCAGATTTCTTCATAGAAAACCTAACGTTCCCCACCTGAAACCTCCTTGCTAGTAGTGCTTACCCCGCACTTTCTTAAGTGCCAGAGTGGTACCTAAAGGCCAGACTGCAGGCTCTCCCACAACCTGCCACCTGCTGCCCATGACCTCGATACGATCCATCGGCTTAACCGATATATCCGTGATATCTGGCCAATACAGCACGGCATCGCACTCAATCGCATCTACCCCCGGAGCAAGCTCAGATGACATAGCACCAGGTGCAAAAAACGCTGGAGGCAACGAGGAAGAAGATAACTCGCCATTTTCGACCCGGTCACCGTACTGGTCACGATCCCCCGGATAGTCCTGCAGGAGTGACACCGGTACTAAATCTTCATCAGCTTCATCAAACACGGCGCGCCTCCAACAAAATCGGAGAAACCGGACGCGATACGCGAAGCGAACGCGCCAGGCGCCGATCCTCCGGAGAAAGCAACGTCTGTCCACCACTAGCCCAACTCGCATAAGAGCGAGACCTAGTAAAAGGACCATCAGTTTTAGAGAACTGAGTCAGCCCCGCCCGGGCGTATTTATCAATCGAAAAAGAACGAACCGCAAGCTCCGTAATGCGCACAGAGACCACTTCCGGGGGCGTGAAATCGTAATCGAAACGAACCTGCACCCAGTCCAAATCGGCCTCGACCTGGAACACTTGCAAATAATCCCGATGGAACCCATAAGGCACCGGGGAACCGGCTAGGTCAAGAACGGAAACAATCTTGGTTACCCCCGGCTGTGAGACCCGGACATAACCATCTCGAACCAAGAAAAAGCAACATGCCTGACCAGCACCGAAACGGATACCAGCTTCACGAGAAAACACCGTCACCGCACTGTCCAATAAATGTTGAGCGCGAGAACGTTCCGCATCTGAAGCGAACTCCCTTCCGAGAGCGGCCTCAATATCAGAAAGCTTAACTGGCCAGGACATGCTTCCCTCCCCTATTTGCTCGAAGAATCCTCAGATTTACCCCGGGAGCGTTTAGACTGCCGGGGCGAAGACTTGGCTTCTTGTACCTCTTCCAGGCGCCCCTCAGCGATGAGGCCAGAGGCCACCTGGTCAGGTACCGAAATCACCAAGCCATTACGACCTTTGACTTTTACGCTCATCATGCGCCTTTCTTATAAATCTGTACCGCTGTAGGTCGCACGATTTTCCCGCCATACACATGCAGCCCGCGCACCCGGTCAGCGAAAGAATCCTGGTCACGCAACGCTTCTTGCTCATTCACCTGGGAAACATACGCTAAGGCGGGTTGATGGAAAGCAACCGCCATCGGCGCGGAATCATCCAGGAAAGGAGAAGTAATCACGTCAAAGCCCATCAATCGCCCAATAATGGCTTCCCGCAGCCCATCAGTAGAACCCGACTTATCGACCTGCACCAGCTTAGAATCCCCCGACAAGAGCAACTCCTCGAAAGGCGCATTAATCAGCGCGTAACGAGACGCCTGCGGAGTCTTAGCCTTAGTGAGAGCCCCGCGCAGCTTCAAAAGCACGCCACGAGCCGAAGCAGCATCCGTAGGATCGGTCAAACCGGTAACCTTGGTTCCCTCGGTACAAATCAAAGTAGTCAAGAAAGCTTCCGCGTCCTCCACTAACCCTGTAGCTGCAGAGCGAGTATAGGCATCAAAAGAATACTGCGACTGTACCCGGTCAACATCATCAACTAGGAAGTCAAAAGACTTTTCCTGGTCAATCTTTAGATCAATACCAGTAGTTTGCACCCGGTCGGGCGCGGTAGTACGCGGAATAGGCTGGGACCGGGCATCTTTTACCACCCCGGTCTTATAGTCCTTTACCTGCACATCAACAAAGCCCGGGATATGAACAGTGTTACCAATCTTGGCTTCACCCTCGTATTCGCGGTCAGCAAGCGCAGTTAAAACGCCCTCGTGGTGAAAGTTTTCCAGAATGTTTGCAGCCCAAACCTCTGGGATGAAATTCTTAATCGACATAGCGACCTCCTAAAAATAGAGGGGCGGGTTTAACGCCCCATTAAATGCTTGAGTTTGCCTGCTTTTTGCGCCTTCACGATTTCAGCAGGCGTCATGGATTGAAGATCCTCACGGGTAAGCTGCTCAGGTCCTCCGATATCCTCCCCCTGATCCCCGGCATCTTTCGAAGAAGAAGCAGGAGCAGGCTGGTTACCTACTTGCTTGTCCCGCCAAGCCAAAAGAGCCTGCGCGTTCGCTTCAAGTTCTTCCGCATCCTTACCGTGCAGAAGAACCGGGTCTATACCGTGACGGGCAGCGACTTGAGAAGCTAAAACCTGCAGTTCTAAAGAGCTCGCACGCGCTTTTTCAGCCGCGTAAGCCTCCTGAGCTTTTTGCAACTCTGTTTTAGACTGTTCTTCCAGTTCATCAAAGCGCTTCGCTTTTTCAGCGTTAGCCTTAGCGCGCTCCTCATTCTTACGAGACATCGCCTTCCAATGCTCGACCTGGGAAGCTAAATCCACCTGAGCGTTTTCCGTTTCGGAATCCGTCCGCGAGTGATTATCCTGCTGGTCAGCGGGTGTTTCTTGAGCAGTTGTATCCATGATTCCTCCTGTTTCAGGAAAATAAAAAGTGATTACCCACCGAAAATGGGTATAAAAAATCCCGGAGCCGTTACGGCGCCGGGTAAAACCAAACCCCAGGCACAAATGCCTGGGGCTGGAAGCTATTGTTTTATTCGCAATAAGAGTAGTTCTCTAGAACTTCTTCAAGTGTCCAGCGACCTCGTAAGTATGGTTCAAAGTAAAACCATTCGGTTCCAGACGCTATTCGTATAAAATGCTCCTCCATGAATTCATCAGAATACTTTTCGTTTTCTTCAGCGGTAAGAGGGCGGGACAATGTTTCCTCGAGGTTACATTCCTCCAGGGGCTTGTCACCGCGCAAATCCATCATGCTTCAATTGTAGCGCCAGTTGTTCAAAAAGGTAGGCTACGTGGCGCATTTCTTTTTTAGACCACTGCATGCCATTCGTTTTATGAATGCTTTCTATCTGCGCCAGCATCTTATCATTACGATTGAGCATAGCGACATACTGAGCGCACCCTCGAGCGAATACTTCACGCCCCATGCTTGGGTACCCGTCCTTGAGGTTTTCCCCGGTGTATGTGTGACACAGGGCTAGGTAAATTTTATTTGGGAGTGACCCAGGGGTTTCAGATGCAAACTTTTTACATCCTCCTAGATGCCAGTCTATTGCATGGCAGTATTCGTGAATAATACTCAAGTCCAGATGCTCTAAGTGGTGGTCAATCTCGATCCTGTTCTTCTTTTGTAAGAATCTTGCTCTTACCCTGCCACCAGCGAAATTAGTCCTGGGCATGGCATCTAGTTTAGGTAACTCAATTCCATATGGGAGCAGATTTGCATTATCTAGCATCGATAAAGCGGATTTTGCTTTTTTCTTAATCTCGTATGGTTTCCACGGCTTCTTTCGTTCCTTCCATAAAAAGCTGACATAATTAGCGGCTCTGTTTTTGCGTTGTGACATCAACAAGATCGGACCAACCTCGCCGTGGCGGGTTTCGAGAATAATCTTCGAATAATCCGGGAACCGCCCGCCCCGATCTACTTTGAAACCGGCATCCGCTACCGCTTTATGTGCAGACTCAAGGCGTTTAGGCTCGATTACTTGTTCAATCCCCACCCCTGGCGGGAGCGGTTCAAACCCGCAATCACAGCCCGGGTGTATTGGCATGACATGATCGACTCGGTAATGCTGGGTCGAAGCAATCGTACATAAAGCACAATTCTCGCGCCCCGTGAGGGTTCGCCGATAAAACTGGTCACCACCCCAAGAGGACATTGAGCGATGCCCCTGACGGGTACGGGCAAGTTGAATATCCGTACCAATCAGATTCAACAGCCTCAGCCCGCCGGCTTTGGCGGCCGCATCAATGTCTTTGCCCTCACTAAGACGGCGATACACTTCCTTACCAGGACGCTCATACACCAGATACGGGTCAACACCGCGCAGCCCGGCAGCTATCTCTGACGCCATCACTTCCCCGGTAGGGGCTGCGAGCCCCATAAGATCAGCACACGCCGCCAGGTAGGCATCAGTAAGCTCAGCTACCGCCTCCTGGCCAGCCAGCACTCGAGGGGTAATCGCAGCGACCATATCCTTAATAGCCTCGTCACGATAGTTAGGCATCTGAGCCCAATATCCGCGAGCGAATCGTTCGATGCGTGAGCGTACTTGGTGGCAGGCTTCTTGGTAGGCGTGGGAGAGGTCGCCCATTTCAATAGGCATTGCGTCCCTCCCCTCAAGGTCTTCTAGGTTTGGGCAGGTTCGTCAGGTGGTGTTTTATCTTCTGGGGGTGGTTTCGCGGCGCTTATCCCGGCAGCTAGAGCGATAGCTTCTTCTGCGCGGCGTTTCTTGTCCTGGGCGATTTGGTCTGGGGAATATCCCAGAATGTTCCTTTGAATGGTTTCTAAGGCTTCGCCTGCGGCTTTAGCTTTAGTAGCGGCATCGTAGCGTTCCGCGAGGGTTACCATCGCGGGGGGCGCAAATAGTACTTCCAGGGTTTGGTCACCTAGAGGCGCGTTCTCTATTTGTAGAGCCTTTACTAAGCAGACCGCTAGGGCAGGCTTGAACCGGTTAATCCGGTCTTGAGCTTTGAACACCAGGGCTTGCATCGGTGCTTCTGCACCTGCAGCGCTCTGATTCGCTGAATCGGGAAGCATCGAGGATACCGGGGTGTGGGTTTCCGCCGAAAGGGTACGAATATCGTCTTTTACTGCCTCAAGGAGAGGGCGAATATCGCTGGTTTGAGATTCCCAAATCTCGATACCGGGAGGAAGTTCCCATAAGGCGCCCGGTCCGGGCTCGAAAATCCGGGCATAGTCGATATCGTTACCGTCCTCGTCAGTTTCAGCCAACCCGGGAGCATCCGGGTTGGAAGAGCGCAATGCGCGTTGCCGGAAAGTCTGCAACGATGTAAGCACCAGGCGCTGCAAAATCCCCCAGTGAATCCGGTCAAGTAAAGGCAGATGATACTCGAACTCGCCAGCGCGATCCTTATTGTCTAGCAGCACTACCGGTACACCGTCACATGGCGAAACCGCCTGGAAAACCCATTTACCGGTAAAAGTTTCCACGTATTCGCGAGCAGACCCGAACTTGGTGAAAGAAGGACGAGAATACTCCATCAGTGACCCGTCAGCCCATAGACGCAGATAATCGGTTTCTTGAGTGGAATCACGCCATACTTTTACCGCCGCTAGGGCTCGCCAGGGATGCACGGGGTCTGGGAGCGCAAAGAATTGTTCGGGGCGTTCCCGGGTGATTACGGCTTTTCCGTTTTCATCCCGGGTAACTAGCAGATACCCGGTTCCCAAGGTGCAAGCATCGCGTACCGCGTCAGCTACAGCCACGTCCATGCGGTTATCTCGCCAAATCCTGCCAGCCTGACTAGAGAGCGCAGAGTTAGGGTCTCCCCCAATCACAATCCCGTTAGGTTGGATCCGGTTTACTAAAGAATCCACGATAAGACCAGCAAAGTTTGTGCGCGCCCGATCTTGGAACCGCAGCCAAGACTTCTTTAGGCGTGGCCCCATATCTGGCATCGGAGGCTTAGAAGATGCATACGCACGCAACCGGCTAACACGCGGCTTTTCGCTGTCAGCACGCGAGGTAATCCACTCAAGCCACTGCTGGGCAGAACGATCCATAACCCCTCCCTCCTACTAATACAATCGGCGAGGACGCCTACGAGTACGCGGAATAGACTCACCTTTACCGACCGCGTCCAAGCCTGCCCGATAAGCAAACATGGCACCCCAAACAGCATCAATCTTTGAATAATCCTGGTCATTTACCGGTTTGACCAATACGTAACCAGCCCTGCGCGCCTCCCGGCGAGCATTTAAGAAATGCGCAGTCATCTGCGGGTCACCATCATAAGAAACCCGACCACCGCGAATATCAGACAACAGCGAAGCAAACGCCTCACAGGTAGCAGACACATTCCGCTGCGGATACCTAATCGGTTCATTACCCGATATGCGAGCCTTTAAGCGTTTTCCCCAGCGAGCCTCCCACGCTTTCACATCACCAGCCCAACCAGCTGACGCATCCGCGTAAAACCCAACCACGTTAAACTTTTCAAAAGTGTTGCGAACCGTCTGCTCAATCTCGAGGCGGGGCGGCTGCCAGCCCTCACCGGCAGGGACCTCCGGGTGCGGACCAAACCCCATCGAGCGGATAG
>OBWZ01000225.1_pt1 | contig 28514 bp, 22 predicted proteins | sample 1476561 | NCBI WGS metagenome assembly OBWZ01 (sample SAMEA2580138, study PRJEB22360) | human gut metagenome | biome: human gut; feature: human-associated habitat; material: faeces | place: Denmark | collected 2008/2010 | reverse complement strand
GTCCGACACCCGCTTTAGGAGAGCGGTGCTCTATCCCCTGAGCTACGAGGGCGCAAGGCGGCCGTCAGCGCCTCAGCCAGTCCAGGATAACACTGGTTTACTGGCCTCAAAATTGCAGTCAGGTTTATCGAGGACGAATCGAGACGTGACAATTGTCGTTTTCGCTATCTTAGGGCATGGCAACCAGGGCAAACCCGCACTTTCGCGTATGGTGGCATCGTGAGCTTTAACCCGGAAACAGAGATGACCACAGCGGAAAACGTCACTAGCGAGGCCGCCGCGGAACCAGCGGCAGCTAAAAGCCGTAAGCAGCTGGTACAAGAGATGCTGTCGCATTGGAATGCCAACTTAGAGCATACAATCGCCGAAGAGACCTCCTCCGGCTACCTGGAGCTGTCTGCCGCCCACCCCGGGGGGCTAGCGCAGTTATATGGAGGGCGTCCGACTCGGTTATCTAATCTGGTACGCGAACCGCGTGCCCTGTCCCATTGCCGGATTCGGGCTCGCGAAGTACTGTCTGCTTCCCGAGACCGCGAATCCCGTTATGGTAGCGCACCGGTTTATCTGGCGATCGGGACTGCCTCCTGGCGACAAGGCGGCACCTTAGGAGCCGCCTGGGAACGCGCCGCGAGCAAATCCGCGTCCTCGACCACGAAAATGTCGGCAACCGCTGCCACGGCAGTAAATGCAGAAAGTGACCTCTCTAGCAGCGAAGATACTGCTCAGGAGCAGACTGAAGACAGCGCGGTTTACGATATTGAAAAAGTACGTGCCAGTGAGTCGCGCACTATCACCGGACCGGCATTACTCTGCCCGGTAGAGCTGTCTTTAACCGCTGATGAGGACGTGCTGATTACTCTAGATAGTGCGGTAGAAGTCTGGCCGCCGCTGGAAGCAGCGCTGCGAGAAAAGGGCGAGCAGGCGGAAATCGTTTCCATTCTGCAAGGTCTGCAAGCAGAAGTAGCTTTTAGCCCCACCAATGCGCTACACGAATTGCGACGCCTGGGATTGCGGCATCTGCTGGGATTTGACCTCTACGATTCGCTCACCGTAGGGCAATACCTGCATCCTCTCTCCAATCTGGTCAAAGACTTTGCGCTCAATCAAGATCTACTGGAACAGTCAGACGTGACAGCCGCCCTTTGCGGAGATGTAGAGGCCGCTGGAAAGGTGCTTTCTCCGCTACCGCAACCCGTGTTGACCGACCGGGATCCCCTGGCCGAGCATGGGATAGGGGATTTGGATCCCGCGCAGCATAACGTGCTAGATGCGGTGGCTTCCGGGGCAAATCTACTTCTAGATGCACCTCCGGAATCGGAAAAGACTTCCACGGTGGCAGCAATATTAGCTGACGCTGCCAGTGCGGGGCGCACCATTGCCTATGTGCCAGGCGCGCGGCGTCGTCTCCAACAAGTGTTGGGGTATTTGAATCGTCTGGGGCTAGAGAGCCTCACCCTGGATTTGTCCAGTCGCAGCCGGTGGCGCGACCTCATCCCCGCCAAGTTACTGGAATCTCTAAACGCTCCTGAAGAATCAGAAGATCCGGCAGCTGACGAAGCCACTATAAAGATGCGTAACGAACTAACGCAGGTGCGCTCCCAGCTGGGTGGCTATATGGAGCAGCTGCATCGTAAACGCGACCCCTGGCAGGTGTCCGCCTATGATGCCTTGCAGGTGCTGGCAGATTTGACTTCTATGAAGCCCGGGCCGCGCACTAAAGTACGTTTTGACCTAGAAACTTTGCATCGGATTGCCTCCGATGGTGCGAAACGTGCCCAAGAGTTACTGGCACAAGCTGCTAAAGAAGGAATCTTCTCCCAGACGCGGGCAACCAATCCGTGGCATTCGGTGGTAATTTCTTCCCCCGAAATGGTTGACACCGCAGTAGAGGGGGTCAACCAGTTAGCGGGACGAATGTTGCCGCAGGTGCGTGCGGATATTGATCGCGCCCAGAAAGAAACCGGCCTGCTGCGTGCCAAGAACCTGAACCAATGGCATGACCAGTTACGCATGTTAGATGGTCTGCGCGAAGCCATGGATGTGTTTAAGCCCCAGATTTTCGAGCGCTCAGCTGCTGATATGGTGATCGCCACCGCGACCAAGAAATGGCGTAAAGAACGCGCACTCAATATGAAGGAATCCCAGCGGCGACGCCTGATAAAACAGGCCAAAGACATGGTGCGGCCAGGACGAAAAGTAGAAGACCTGCATCGGGAACTGATTCGGGTGCAACAGCAACGCCGGATTTGGCGCGAATACTCTCCCGCTGGCGGCTGGCCGGTATTGCCGGGGCGCCTTGACCAGATGCAAAAAGCTGAGGATGCGCTGCGCGGCCATATCACGCGCTTACAGCCGTTCTTCTCCACTGGATTCGGCGATCTAATGCAAATGCCACTAGACGAGTTAGCCAGTTTGCTTGATAACTTGTCCCAAGATGAGCAAGGAGCCGAGCGCCTGCCGCAACGGGTAGCGATCCTGAAAGAGCTTCACGATTTAGGTCTCGACGAATTGGTTGATGACCTGCGAGAACGGAGAGTTCCTTTCGATTTATTGCGTGCAGAGCTTGACCTTTCCTGGTGGGCATCAGCATTGGCAGAAATGCTACGTCTAGATGACCGTCTGGCTCATTTTGATGGAGAACGTCTCGCCGAGCTATCTGCGCGGCTACGGGAACTGGATCTTGCTCAGGTGAACTCGCTGTCGGAACAAGTCTTGCGCCAGGTGCGTCACCAGGTAGCCAAACTGGTAGGCACCCAGTCTGAAACGGTCTCAGACCTAGAGCAAGTGTTGAAAGATGCCCGCAGCGATCTGCCGGAAGTGATCGGGCAGTTCCCGATTGTGGAGCGCCTGCGCCCGATTCGCGCGATTCCTCCGGTGCTGGTACCGCAGATTCTTGGTAATGATCACCCCGTGGATTTACTGGTACTGGACGGAGTGGAAAACACTGACTTGGCGGAAGTCATTCCCGCGATTGCGAGAGCCAAACAAGTGGTAGTCGTAGGGGATGTGCGCCGCAGCGAGCAAGGCACCATCTCGGAGTTTGCGGGGATATTCCCGCAGCTCACCGCACCTCCTACCCGATCTCGAGTAAATGAGTGGGTGGCATCGTTCCTGGCCGATCACGACTATGGGCGAGACGTAATGCCGGTGACCGTACCGCGCCCCTCCCGCCCGGTGACTTTGACAGTAGTCGATGGACGTGGAATGCCTGCCCCCGGTGCCCAATGCGTCGAAACCTCTTCCCAAGAAGTTGAAGAGGTAGTGCGACAGGTTTGCTTGCACGCCCAGACCCAAAGCAAAGAGTCTTTGGGGGTGGTAGCTTTGACGGTCAAACATGCCCGGCGAATCAGTGCCGCGATCATGAGTGAAGTCGCTCGTAACCCACAGTTAGATAAATTCTTGGGTAGTCAGCAAGAAGAACCCTTCGTGATAGTAGACGCAGCTGGTGCAGCAGGTTTGCGCCGTGACCACGTGATTTTATCGGTAGGGTTCGCCAAGACTCCTCACGGCCAAGTACTTCATGACTTCGGAGTAATTTCGGCAGCAGATGGTACGGCGCTACTGGTAGACGCGGTTTCAATGGTGCGTAAAGAACTATCTCTGGTGTCGTCGATGGCACCGGAAGCGATCGACCCGCAACGGCTGCATCATCCGGGTTCCCAGATGCTATACGATTTGCTGCAGGCTGCCCGAGCCGAAGCCCAAACTGTAGGGCCAGTTGAGGCCGCGCAGGCGATGGGGGAGGAAGAATCTCAACCTGATCGGTTACTACTTGACCTCGCCGAACGGCTCTATTCAGTGGGGCTGACCGTGATTCCCAACTTAGGGCCCAAGAACGGTATGAGGATCCCCCTAGCCATCGGACACCCGGACTATCCCGATGAACTGCTGGTGGCGGTGCTGACCGACAACCCCGACTATGTCGCCGAGAAATCTTTACGGCGGCGGGAACGTCATTGGCGGCAACGACTCAAAGAATACGGATGGGTGGTTAGCATCGTCTATTCCACCGCGGTATTTATGGATCCGGCCGTACAGGCTCAGCAGCTACTAGACTTGGTGGTGGATGTGGTTGAGGAACGCAAAAAAGCGCAGGCACAGCGGCAAGCAGTGGCAGCTCCCGCGCCAGCTGCCTCCCCTGCGCCCGCGGTAGCGGTAGCGCCACTTCCGGTTTCCTCTCCCGTTTCGTACGAGGCAACAGGTGAAGAACAGCGTAGTGTAAAGCGTCCCGCCATCTCCCGAGGATTGCCTCTAACCGCCTACGGTGATGACCAGCTAGATGATCTGCTCGCCTGGATTCGTTCGGACGATAAAACTCGCAGCGTGGAGGAAGAAGTAGATCTGCTGATTAATGAGCTAGGTTTGCAGCGCCGAGATGGTCAGGTGGAAACGATCCTGAAGAATGTCGTCACCCGGAACGCTTAACCATGAAACATCCGGCCGCGCGTAGCTACTCCGAGGTTGACCGGCAGCGCATCCGCGAAGGTAAACCTACCTCCTGGCAGGAAAGCTCTGACCCCATCCCCGATCAAGGAGGCGGCCAGGAACCCGCTAATCAGCACTCCGAGGTAGATTACTTTTCGGAACTCCCGCCTCATTGGCGCGAGCATAACCAGTAGACTCGATTCGGGGCTGGCTCGGTAAAAGCACTCCGGGGACCCGGTGAGCCTCGCAGGGGCTCGGCTCAAGCCCCGTTCGTATCTTTTACCGGCCGCGCCCCTAGTCGCACCGGGTTGCCCTCTCAGCGTGGAGACTGTCCGCGTACAAGGGCGGATTTTGCCGCCCGCCCCGAAATCCGGAAAATGCTCTGGCATTTTCACGGATTTAGTGCCTTAAGAATTGCAGAATATTAGATTTCTTACCTGGTATCCGACTTTGGAGGAATCTCGGTGGCTAGGAGTGTCTACCCTGCGGCATAAATCCGCCCCTGCACGCTAAGTACGTACCTTGCGGAAATCCCGTACGAGCTGTGCCCCTCGCTTGACCCCGAGCGCTTTTACGGCCCGACCCATGAGGGGGTTAACTATTTTGGGAGGCGGATTTTTCGGATTGTAGGAGGTCGCGGATTTCGGTTAGCAGTTCCACTTGGGGATCTGCTTTGGGTTCTTCGGCTTCTTCATCGGCTTTAGCTTTAGCGTCACGCATCCGCATGAGCTTATTCATCGGCACAATAATGCAGGTGTAAATCGCCAGGGCGACTAGCAGGAAGTTAACCAGGGCGGTAATAATCGCTCCCGGTTGCACGGTAGCGTTACCGAGATGGAACTCTAAAACATTATCGAAGTTAGGTTTACCCACTAGCCCTGCAATTAGCGGGTTAATGAATTTGTCAACGATGGCGGTGACTACTGCGCCAAAAGCGGCACCAATAACAACCCCAACTGCTAGGTCGATGGCGTTTCCACGGGAAATAAACTCTTTGAATCCAGCAATGAAACCAGTATTGTCTTTACTCATCATTCCTCATTTTTTTGTAATTAACCTGTCCTGGCCAATTGTAGCGGTTCTGATTTGCTGGCTTCTACCAGGCGTCCAGCCTCACTGGGTTTAACCGCAACCTCAATGGTGGCGGTTTTTTGCCCGCCCGTCAAAGATCCGCTAGCGGCGCTGACTGATAATACTTGCGCCGTGATTTGCGCGGAGAGTCCCGTATTCTCCGCAGATTTTCTCGCCCCGCCCTCGGGAATAGTTTGCGGATTAGTAGTGTCCGGGCTGGTATCGGGGGCAGAGCTACTATCTTGATCATTTGCGAGGAAGAAAATCACTTCATCACCGGCGCCGGCCAGGCCTTGATCGCTTTCTCGCAAAGGTAGTGCCAAAATCACTTTCCCTCTATAGGATTGTCGTGAAAAAGGAGAAGAAGAAAATAAGGCCGGAAACAGGGTAGTGCCGGCAGCGATGGGAACGGCTGTCCGCTGACCGACTGCCTGGGAAGGTTTCTTATAAGCCTGAGGTGGCAGGGCGGCCACGGGAATCTCTTTCACAGTTACTTGGCCAGCGTCAATAATGGTTCCTGGTGGAATATCGGTGGCGGCAATTAATAGTGGTTTCGTGACCACTTGGGGCAGCACTAAACGCAGTAGGCTGACGGCTACTGCAACTGCGGCTGCTAGGGCGATAGTACGTCGCCAACGCCAAAGGAACTCGCGCATAACCAGATTTTTGTTGGTTTCCTGACCGTTAGGGAAAGCCGAGATAATCCGCCGGAAAACATTGCGGCTATTACCCCTTGGGGACAGGGAAAACCATATCTGCAGAAAACCATTAACCGCCGGGTCATCGACGGCTTTTAAGAACCGCTGAAACCTGGGACAAGGTAGACCGAGAAGAAAGCCGTATTTTTGCGCCTCGTAGGGGAAACGCTCAGAACGGAACCTTGGTCACCGCACTAACCAGAGAGTTACTCGCTGCCTAGTTTTTGCAAACGCCCCGAGGAAGTAAGTACCTGATCAACTAACTGGTCATGCGGTTCATGAGGCAGCGTCCCCGCCTGTAAAACTTCCCAGTCATGGGTTAAGGCGATCAACTGGGGGCGAGTGGAACCAGTCAAATCGTAGTGCGCCAAAGCCTGGTCGTACCAACCGGCTCCTCGTCCCAGACGTACCTGCGTCCTATCTACTGCTAAAGCCGGTAAGAAAATCACCTTTAACCCCAGTTTTGCCAGGTGATCGCACTGCATTTCTCGAGACACCAGTGGTGGGTGGGGGTTGAAACGGCGATATAGGGCGCGGGTGTGTTGCACCGGATCCAATTGTCCCCAACGGGGCTGCTCCAAATCGCAAGGGACAACTAGTTTCAACCCGGAATCCAAAATGGCTTCGTTGAGTAAGAAGGTTGGAACTTCGGTGTCGAAAGAAATATAACTGGCTACTACCTCGCCGGGTTTTAGGGAAGCTAATAGTGGCCTGGCAGCCTGGAGCACTTGCGATTCTGCCTGGACACGTTGGGTAGGGGAAAACGTTAAGCGACGCCGGTCAAGAAATTTTTTTCGCAGTTCCGGCTTACTGTTCACAGAACCCATGAGTCAATGATAGTCGCTCGTTTAACCACAGTCGGCTTTTCGCCATCGCGGCAAAGACTCCGGCAGGTAACCTGGTAATAGTACTAAACTTTGGAGGGGTAATGCGCACGGTTGCGGAACATTTGAATACTTGTCTTTCCCTAGTGGCTCCGCTGGATCCCCTGGACGTGTTGTTGCCAGACGCGGTGGGGTGTGTATTAGCTGAGGACGTGAGTGCACCTTTCGATTTACCGGTCACCGACCAGGCGACTTTGGACGGTTATGCGGTGCGTTCCCAAGACGTGGGGGGAGCCGGCAAAATGCGCCAGGTCTTCCTGGATGTGATCGCTGAGGTGAAAGCCGGGGATGCAGAACCGTGCACCCTAGTGGAAAATAGTGCAGTCCGGATAGCTTCGGGCGCTCCCTTGCCGGTGGGAGCCGACACGGTGGTGCCTTTGGAGGAAACTGACCAAGGACCGGCGCGGGTACAAATTCTATCTGCCTGCGCCAAGGGAAAAAACATTTTGCGACGCGGCCAAGACGTAAGTGCGGGCACCCCCATTTTACGTGCCGGATCGCGTATTGGGTCGCGGCAAGTAGCGTTACTGGCGGGAGTAGGACGCCTACGGGTGACGGTGCGTCCCCGTCCTCGGGTAGTGATTTTGTCTATCGGAGATGAACTTATCGAACCGGGTAAACCGATCCGCGCCGGGGCAGTCTTCGATGCTAACGGGCACGCGCTTCGGTCTGCGGTAGCCGATGCGCGCGCTGACACTTTCCGAGTGGCGGCAGTGCCTGATGAACAAAAGGCGCTGTCTGAAACTATTGAAGACCAGCTAGTTCGGGCAGATATTATTATCACCACCGGGGGACTTTCCTACGGTAGCGCCGACACGGTGAAAGAGGTGCTAGCTCCTTTAGGGACTGCCCGCTTCGACAATGTGGCGATGACCCCCGGTAAACAGCTCGGTTATGGCACTGTCGGGGAGGGTACCCCGATTTTTTGCCTCCCCGGAAATCCGGTGGCCGCCCAGATCAGCTACGAGATTTTTGTGCGCCCCTGCCTGCGGCATATGGCTGGTTGGGATGAACTGTATCGTCCTTCCTTGCGGGCGCGAGTAGATCGCGGTTGGCGTTCCCCGGCTGGTAGGCGCCAGTTTGTGCCCGTGAAAATCGTGGGTGCACCCGATAGTGGTTATCGCGCGCGACTAACCGGTGAGCCAGAAGATCTTTTACTCTCTACCATGGCGAGGGCGAATGCACTGGCGGTTATCCCCGAGGCGGTAACTTCCGTCTCGGAGGGCGACTATTTCCACTGCATGGTGCTAGATTAAGGCACCGTGTTGCTTTACGAGCGTTTAACTTTTAGGCGCAGGCCGCGTTACTATGCGCACTTGGATAATCCGGTAGCTCGCGGCCTGATTAAACCGGGTTATCCGCCTGTAAATCGCCTGTCCATTAAAGAAATGGTGGCGCGGGATCATCGTCAGGCGGCGCAGGTAAGAGCCGATAATCAACACTGGTTGGCGCCTTGGGAAGCCAGCATTGCTCCCGGCTATCCCCCAGACGATATGGAGCTGGAAGCGTTCATTCGCCGTAGTGCCCGCCTGGTGCGTCAGCGCCGTTACTATCCATTTGGTGTTTATGCTGATGAGCAGCTAGTGGGGCAGGTTACTATCGGAGATATTGCCCTGGGAGCCTCACACTCGGGAAACCTGGGCTATTGGGTAGCCGAAGAATATAGTGGCCGCGGGGTGATTACTACCGCGGTGGCGATGGTGTTGGATTTATGTTTAGGGGCTCCCCACCTGCACCGCGTAGAAATAAATGTTCGTCCCGAAAATAAAGTGTCTTTGCGGGTAGTACAGAAACTGGGGCTGCGGTTTGAGGGGCGAAAAAACAGTTTCTATTGCATTGCGGGAAGCTGGGCTGATCACCTGGGGTATGCGGCAACCGCTGAGGAAATTCCACCGGGTGGATACCTGGCGCAACTAGAAAAAAGGGCGTGCCTTAAACGAGGGGAGCCGGTAGCTATAGCCGACGAGGACGGGAGGTAGCTGAACTGTCCTGGGTTTTGCTCGGCTTTTTATGCGGGGGTCAGTCAACTGACCCCCGCATACTCGTACAACACCGTTGAACTATCCTTTCAAACTTGGTGTTGCAACCATCACTAGAACCCAAGAACTCGCGTGAGATTACTTAAACAATAGGTTTCTTCCGCGGGTAGCTGCGAGCCAAAATAAAGAAAAAATGTGGCTATTGGTGTGATTGTTATAGATGTTGCGATTTGCTAAAGATTTAATAACTTTCCCTGCTCAACACGCCTTTATGAAGAGAGAATCTGGCGCCTAAATCCCCTATTTTTGATATGTGGAGTTTATTGGATTGGCTTTGCCGATATTGGTCTTAATTTTGGGGGGTATCTACCTACCTCTCTTGATTGACTCCAAGCGGCGGCAAACCCAATCTCATGGCGATGACCGTTTTAGCGCAAATTTGCGGGTACTTAACACGCAGCAACCGGCGCAAAAGCGGCAACGCTACAGCGTAAACCCCCCAGTATTAGGAGGAACCATGCAGCGACCAGTAGCACCAACCCAGCGTGACCACAGTGAACTGATGTCCGCTCGGCTTACCCGGGCTCGGCAGATTGAGCGACGATCACAAGCTGCGCGTCGCCGTCTCACCTTGGTTACGGTACAGTTCGCGATAGGTATGGTGCTGGTTACGGCGGCCGCGGTAAGTCTGCTTTCCTGGTGGTGGACACTTATTCTGCTCGCTACCATTGCGGGAACGCTATTTCTGGGGGCACGAGCTGCCAAAGCCGGCCGGGAAAATGATCAGCGAGCCCAAGAACTTATTCACGCCCTCGAGACCCGTCCCGCAAAAGGACATCGCGTAAGTGCCAGCGAAAAGAAATTCGCACAAATGCACGCTGAGGCCGAAGCTAGCGTGGCTGCTGCCAGCACCGAAAAACATCAAAAGAGCACTACAGCTACAGGTAACGAACTGAAAGCAGAATCGGGCGGGGAAAACCGGGGACAGACAGCACTCGGAAAGCTGGCTGCTGCTGCCAGGCGCGCCGCCACCTTGCGGGAATACTTTGTAATTCACGAGGACGAGACCGCAGAGCAAGCAGAAGAAACGGCTAAGGAAACTACTCGGGAAATAGCCTCCAGCCATTCGCAGCGCCACTTCGAAGCGAACGAAGAAAACACAGCAGTTACCTTAGCGGAAGAAAAAGTCAGCGAGGATAAAGAGCCCGTTGCCGCCGCTGTAGCCGAGAAAGAAACAGCTACGTTAGCGGAGATTACCGAAATCTCGGCTGAGGACAGCAGCGCGGATGCTACCGAGGAAACGGGTACCTCGGCAGTTACAAGTCATACAGAGGAGGCAGCAGAAAACCAGGCAGAAGCTGACCACACTTGGACGCCGACGCCGATGCCGAAACCAATCTACGCCCTCAAACCGCGACTAGCGCGCCGTGACGTAGATGCCTCTGAGCTACTCGCGGAGCATTTGGCGACCCAAAACAAGGCTCCTTATCGTCCTTCGCGTCCGCATCCGCATAGCGAAGAGTCTTTGACTACCGCGCAGCTGGTGGCACAAAGCAAGCCAGTAGATGTGGAAGCAATCCTAGATAACCGGCGGATTGCAAACTAACCGACTGCGGATTGAGCGGCAGACAAAACCTTAACGGTAATCGCGCGCGCCGAAAACATCGGTGCCGATCCGCACCATAGTTGCGCCCTCGCTAATCGCGATTTCTAAATCCTGGGACATTCCCATCGATAGTTCGCGCGCATCTTGCCCGGGTCCTCCGGCAGCAAGCGTGCGATCTCGCAAATCCCGCAAAATCCTAAAGGACTCGCGAATCCGCTCTTCATCAGGGCTGAGCGCCCCAATGGTCATAAATCCGCGCAAGCTCAGCTGCTCCATTTGTAGCACTTGCTGGGTTAACTCCCAGGCGTCCTCGGGGTTGATTCCCTCTTTGGAGGCTTCGCGCGAACAGTTAACTTCGATAAAGCAGGGGAGAACCCGCCCGGGATAGTTGGCCTCGAGGCGGCGCACCAGACGCTGGGCAGTTTTCAGAGAATCCACCGTTTCGACCAGGTCACAGACCTTGAGGGCGGCAGTAATTTTATTGCCCTGCAGGCGACCGATCATATGAACTTCCGCGCCCAGGTCTGCTGCCCGCACCGCCTCATTGGTAGCTTGGGCTTCCTGGACATGGTTATGCCCCAGCACTACCGGCAGTCCGCGCGCTTTCAGCTCCTTAGCGGCCGCAATAATCTGCTCACTGGTGCGGGTTTTCACCGCCAGCTCTAAAGTAACTTCGCTGCGCTCCCGTCCCGCCTGCTCACAGGCTTTAGAGATCCGCTGGTCTACTTGTTCAATCCCGGTTGCGATATCCATAACTCCACTCTACTGGGCGTGGCAAATCGCTGACAGGGTGCTAGCGCCAGCAGCGCCCTAGGTGATATCTCCGTAGACCACCAAGTACGGTTGTAGTTGCCCACTCTCATCAGTTTCCGCGATATCCAGGGCAAATAACATTCGCCATTCCCATAGCCCGCTGCCGTCATCCACTTCTTGCAGTAACGCCCAAACTTTCCTGCCGTCCAGCAAGTTGCTATCGGCAGGAAGGTAGCGAGAAAGCAGCTCTCGCGCGTTTTCGCCCTCGCTAATCACCGCGTGGCTACTGGCGCGCGCACCCTGATCCAGTGGCAAGTAATCGTAGCGTTCCCAATAATCATCCAACAGGGCTCCGCGATCCTCATCCGACCAGGCAGTTCCATCGGGATGTAAATCTTGGCAATCTTTAAGGCGAGGCAGGCTATCGAAGGCTATGGCTTCTACCCGCCGCCAGGCGGCATTGCGGAATTGGCGGCGCAAAGCGAAAGGATTAACGCTAGGCAGCTGGTTTTCTCCGCTCCCAAAGGCGGGTTCCTCCTGGGCGTCCTCCGCGGGGCTTTCCCGGCGTTTCCCGCTGGCTAGCGCCTCCCATTCGTCTAGCAGCGAGGAATCCACGCCCTTAACCGTGTTGCCCAGCCAGATCAATAACTGGTCGAAGTCATCATTGCGCTTCTCCGGCGGCACGATTTGTCCCAGGGCGCGATAGGCGTCGGTCAGGTAGCGCAGTACCACGCCCTCACTGCGGGCAAGTTCGAAACGAGAAATAAACTGGGTAAAGGTCAGCGCATTTTCTACCAGATAGCGCACCACCGATTTGGGGGAGGGCTCAGAGCCATAAACCCAAGGATTAGAATGCGCGAAAGTCTTAAATGCCCCGGCAATCAGCTCTTTCAGAGGCTGTGGCCAGGTGGTTTCCTCCAAAATCTCCTGACGCTGGTTATATTCCACGCCCTCGGAACGCAACTTTTGATACACCTGGTCACGCTGGACTTTTTGTTGGGCAATCAGCACCTGGCGCGGATCCTCCAACACCGACTCCACAATCGAAACTAAATCTAGAGCGTAATCGGGGCTATCGGGATCCAATAGATCCAAAGCAGCCAGAGCGAAAGGCGATAACGGCTGGTTAAGGGCAAAATCTTCCGGCAAGTCATGGGTGAGCACTAGGCGCCCGCGGCTGCCCGCCTTTTCAGCAGGTAAATGTCGAACCACTTCCGCCTGTTTCAAAGAGGAATAAACCTGTCCTAAACGGCGCAAATGAGGGTTGGCCTCTTGCGGAGCGTCATGGTTATTGCGCGCCAGCCACAGCAAATGTTCCCCGGAGTCCCGCCCACCGGAAAGGACGTTAAGCGCTAAGGAATGGTCAATCCGGAAATGAGAGCGCAGCGCTTCTGGCTGGGCAGCGACCAGGCGTTCAAAAGTAGAACGTCCCCAGGACACCTTCGGCTTTTGGCTATTGGAAGAGGACGTGCCCTTGCGTTTTTGTCCTTTCGCCGCCAATTTCTTGGCCTCAATCACCTCGGGCGGCGCCTGCACCACCACAAACCCCATAGTGTCGAACCCGGCGCGCCCGGCTCTGCCGGCAATCTGATGGAACTCCCTGGCTGAAAGATGCCGTTGACGACGCCCATCGAACTTGACTAGGGAAGTAAACACCACAGTGCGGATAGGAACATTTATCCCCACCCCTAAAGTGTCCGTCCCGCAAATCACCGCTAGCAGTCCCCGCTGCGCCAATTGTTCCACCAACAGGCGGTAACGAGGCAACATCCCCGCATGATGCACCCCCACCCCCAGGCGTAATAGCCGCGAGAGAGTCTGCCCGAATCCCTTGGTGAAATGGACTCCTTTTAAGTGGGCAGCGATTTTTTCCCGCTTTTCGCGGTCTAGCAGATTAGCAGACGCCAACCCCGCCGCGGTTTTCACCGCGTCATTTTGGGCAAAATGCACTAGGTAGATCGGCCAGCGTCCCGCCTTGACCAGGCTTTCTAACAGGTACTGGGAGTCGTCCTCGCTATATTCCATTTCCAGAGGAACCGGGCGGGAGGCTCCGTCAACGAGCGTCACTTCCCGCCCGCTGCGCTCTTCCAAGTCCCGAATGAAAAAATCGACGTTCCCCAAGGTCGCCGACATTAACACAAACTGGACTTTCGGCAGTTCCAGCAGCGGGACCTGCCAAGCCCAACCGCGGTCAGGGTCGCCGTAAAAGTGGAACTCATCCATGATGACTACCCCGGCATCTAGTTCGGCGCCATCACGCAGTGCCTGGTTAGCCAAGATTTCCGCGGTGCAGCAAATAATCGGGGCTTCCGCATTCAGAGAAATATCGCCGGTAATCATCCCCACATTCCGGGCTCCAAACAGTTCTACCAGGTCAAAAAACTTCTCAGACACTAACGCTTTAATAGGGGCGGTGTAATAGGAGCGCTGATCTTTTGCCAGCGCCGCCAAATGCCCCGCCAAAGCGATCATGGATTTTCCCGAACCAGTAGGAGTCGCGGCAATCACGTGGTGGCCGGCAAAAATTTCGGTAGCGGCTTCCTCTTGATGAGGATATAACGCTCGGTGGGTGGAGGCTGCCCAATTGCTGAACCCCGCCAGGACTTCTAAGGGGTCATCCAGCTTACCCGCGTCCTCTAAATCGTCCAGTAGCTGATTTAGGGGCGCAATACTCATGCGGCTATTGTAACCAGCTTCCGCAGTGTGGACACGTTTGCGTAACCTCATCCTGCCGGATTGTCCTAATAAGGACGCCGAAAAGATTTTTGGGCGGATGAAAGGAAAAGAATAGCGTGGATCAAGCCGCCGCAATCGTTAAACAGATAGCCGATGCCATCGCCCTCTACGGCGAAATCTGGATCCTAATCGGCCTGGGGATTTTCTACACGGTGATTACCCGGGGAGTGCAATTCCGGCTCTTCCGCCATATGTGGCAGGTAGTGTTGTCCTCTCGTAAAGATTCCCGCGGAGGAATCTCCTCCTTCCAGGCTTTCACTATTTCCCTGGCGGCTCGCGTGGGAGTGGGCAACGTTTTCGGGGTGGCGGCCGCCCTCATCATCGGCGGGCCGGGCGCGATCTTCTGGATGTGGATAGTAGCGCTAGTGGGGATGGCTACCTCCTTTATGGAATCCACCCTGGCACAGATTTTTAAAGTCCAAAACGAGGACGGTACTTTCCGAGGAGGTCCGGCCTACTATATGTGGTTGGGGCTGCACAAACGTTGGTTTGGTTCCATCTTTGCGGTGATCGCTATCATTACCTGTGGTTTCGTGATCACTTCCGTGCAATCCAGTGCCATTGCCGGCTCGATTATGGCCACCCTCGGCACTACCGAAGCCCAGCAAGGCACGCATTCGGCGATTATTGCGGTGATTCTGTTCGTGTTTGCGGCTCCGATTATTTTAGGAGGAATTCGTTCGGTAGCGCGGGTAACCGAATGGATGGCTCCCATTATGGCCGTGGTTTACGTGATTATTGCGGCGATTATCCTGGTGATGAATATTGGGCAGATTCCCGCGATCCTAGCTTTAATCGTAAAAAGCGCTTTCACCGGTGGGGCGCTTGGGGGAGGCGTCGGGGGCGGGATCTTCGCTGCCTTGATTAACGGGGTGCAGCGCGGTCTATTTTCTAACGAGGCCGGGCAAGGAACCGCCCCCAACGCGGCTGCGACCGCTACGGTTTCCCACCCGGTGCGGCAAGGGCTCATCCAATCGTTAGGGGTTTTCGTAGACACGATTATCGTGTGTTCTGCCACCGCCATTATCATTTTGAGTGCGCCTAAAGAGGTGCTTACCGGTACCGATCCTTCTCAGGCGGCATCGTTGACCACGGTGGCGGTAGCCTCCCAGCTGGGGGATTGGTCAACCTATTTAATGTTGCTGATTATTTCGGTACTGGCGTTTTCTTCAATTATTGCCGCCTATGTCTATTCCGATGTGAATATGTCGTTTGTGACTACTAAACCCTGGGCATCTTGGCTGGTGCGAATGGTTTCCGTGGCGTCGGTGGTGCTAGGAGCAGTGGTATCCCTGCCGCTAGTGTGGAACGCGGTCGATATCGCCATGGCGGTTATGACCATCACCAATCTGATAGCGATTACCCTGCTGTGGAAGTGGGCAGTGGGCGCCTTAAAGGATTATTCGGCATCGCTTCGGCGCGACAAAGAGGCGGTACCGGTGTTCGTAGCTAATAACAATCCCTATCTGCCGGCAAAGTTACCCACCGATGTATGGAGCGGCGAGCCGGGCAAAGCCCTGTCTACTGAGGGCTAGGCGCCCTCGCTCGTTATAAGAAACAAAGAGCCAAGGTTTCACAGGTTTTTATGTATTTGAAAGCCTAAGGCAAAATAGGGACTATGGAACAGATCCCCGCGACAGTTGATTCTCAGTTCACGCGCAGTGACTATCTAAAAGCTTGGGCAGTTCATGTCTTTACCGCCTCTGGGGTGGTCTGGGCTGGTTGTGCGGTACTTGCCTTAATGCGCCACGACTACCTGCAGATGTGGGGATGGCTGGCGATTAGCTTGATTGTTGATGGCTTGGACGGCACTCTGGCGCGGCGCTACCGGGTGAAGGAGGTAATTCCCTGGTTTGATGGTTCCGCTCTCGATTTGATCGTAGACTATTTGACCTGGACGTTTATCCCCGCGATTTTCATGTCCCAAACCTTAGTGTTCGCTCCGGGAATCCCCGGTAAGGGAATGGATCTAGTGGTGACCGAATTGCTGATGGTAGCGGTTTGTGCCTCCTCTATGTTCTGTTACTGCAATAAGAAAGCCAAAAGCTCCGATAACTATTTCGTGGGATTCCCGGCAGCCTGGAATATCGTAATCCTCTATCTCTATCTGGTGGCACTGCCCTGGTGGTTCAACCTGACCATCGTGCTGCTCTTTATTGTGCTAACGCTATCTCCGCTTACTTTCTGCCATCCTTTCCGGGTAGAAAAACTGCGGTGGCTAAATATTTTGTCAGTGGTGATTTGGCTAGCCTGCATTATTTGGCTCACTATTTATTTCCCCGAACGTAACCCCTTGGTGTGGTGGGCATGGTGGATTAGCGGCGTTTACTTTATTGGCAACGGTGTGATCCGTACTTTTGTAGGTCCGCAAGCCCCACGCAAGCAGACGCAACTAAACCATAAAAATGTCAGTTAGTGCCGGTTTCTTGTGGTTTTTGCAAAAAATTCACCAGGTAACGTTCGCGTAGATATTTCGAGCCTTCTACAAAGAACCCCGAAATAATAAACAAAATAACGATTACTATCACGTAGGTGGGGTAGTCTTTGCCGGTCATAGCGAAATATACGTAGGGAGCCGCGAAAGTAATCGCGGTAGTAAACGTACCTATGATGCGCACCAATTGGCGCTTGGCGGTAAACATGGCCAGTACTCCCCAGGTGTAGGGGATAGCGGTAACAATATCCATGGTCCATAGCACCAGCAGAGATCCATGAAACTCTTTTACCAGACTCACCGGTAAAACTCGCAGGCTGGAATAGGTAATTACCACCAGGTAGGCCAACACTTTGGGGTCAGTTAACCATTTTACTAGCGGTGAACGCCGAGTCTGGATAATCCCGCAGGCATTCAGGCCGCTGGCGATCTTAGGAGGAAGATGGGTAGCGTCAATTCCTAAGAATGCGCGACGTATTCGCTGCCGGCTGTGGACACTCAAATCTTCCCAACGCTCAATAAGGGCTTCCACCAGGTCGTCAGGATCGAGCAGCCAGGGGATTTTGGTATCTTCTTCCTGTTCGCAGGCAAGAATCGCTCCCACTAGTCGCTGGGGATAATCCCTGCCCTCAGGATATTGCGCGGTATCTAAGATTCTTCCGGTACCTAGCATCCGCGAGAAACGTTCGGCTTCTTCTCGGGTGCCCCCTCCCAGCCACACCTTTAGCGGCCGCTGTAAATCCGCACGTAGTTGCCCTAAGAATCGCTCGCCCTCTTTAGAGGCCAGGAAATGGTCAAGGCGTTGTTCTGGAAGGGAAAAAAGCCAAGAAATATCGCGGGTGCACCCGCGCCCCAGTTCAGAAACGCGATGAAGGCCGGCACTGCGACAAATAACTACCGGATCCAGGGCATATTTGGATACCACAGCGAGATCGGTGAGCTTTTGCCCATTTTTGAAGGAAGGATCGACCATCGCCATGGTTTTAAGTCTATGAGAATTTTAGGAATTCCGGTCTTTTCGCGACAAGAAAGAAAAAAATGGTCATACTAGAGACATGAAGGTTTTAGTGACTATCGCCTCCAAGCATGGAGCGACTGAAGAAGTTGGAAAAGTTATTGTAGAGGAACTGGAGAATGCCGGTCTGGAAGTGGATCTGGAAAAACCAGAAGAGGTCTACAGCCTAGATGGATACGGGGCAGTCATTATTGGCTCAGCGGTTTATCTGACTAAATGGATGGATACTGCCAATGATTTTTGTCGCCGCTTTGCTTCGGAACTGCGCCGCACTCCGCTGTGGGCATTCTCAGTGGGGCTGTCGGGCGTTCCCGAAGACAAGGTGCAAGATCCTTCACGGGTAGGACCGGTGCTTTTGAATATTGATCCGCAAGAATATGTGACTTTCCCGGGCAGATTGGATCCAGAGGAGCTATCTTTGCGGGAGCGCACGGTGGCTCGCCTAGGGGGTGCAGTGGAGGGCGACTTCCGCGATGACCAGTTAGTTCGTGACTGGGCACAGAAAGTCATTAAAGAAATCAAGGCATAAATCTTTCTTTCATTACTGTCCGCAGGTTGGCGCCTGGCGAGGGATCCCTCGCCAGGAGCCAACCTGCGGGCAGTAATGCTTAAGGGGGCGCTTAGTCACCGTTTTCGTGTCTGGCTGGTTGTAGTTCAAAAAGAAAGCGCTTATCGGGAGCTTCATCTGCTGTTAGGTAAGCCAGTGGCGGCTCCGATGCCTGGGCAAATGTTGAGGACAGACAGCCGGGTTTCTCGTTTGTCGGGTGTAATTACCGATGCCGGGATTCTGCCAATGGAGCTGGAGCAGGTAATAGATATCTGACCGGTGATCGGCAGGGAGGTAATCTCCCTGCCGATCATTTTTATAAAAGTATCTCTGCTCACAACCGGGTCTTAAAGTTATGCATAGTTATTCATAACTTGATATAAATATGCACTATGAAGGTTTCAATTGTTGGTGCCAGCGGATTTGCCGGAGGAGAAATCCTGCGGATAGTAGCTGCCCACCCCAATTTCGAGGTCGATCAGCTATGCGCGTCCTCCTCAGTAGGAAAAAAGCTAGGGGAGTTTCATCCCCAGCTTCCCCAATTAGCCAAGCAAGAATTAAAAGCAGTAGATCCGGAGGCGCTACAAGAAAGCGCCGCGATTTTCCTGGCGCTACCCCACGGACAATCCGGGAAAATAGCAGCGCAGCTACGCGCAGGTGGGGTAGAGAGCCTGTTAGTAGATTGCGGGGCCGACCATCGGCTCACCTCTAAAGCAGCCTGGGACAGTTACTATGGCGGTGAATACTGCCCGGCCTGGACCTACGGAATGCCGGAGCTTAAATGCGCTTGCGGGTCTTCGCAGCGCGAGCAGCTGGCGGTCGCCCAGCAGATTGCGGTTCCCGGATGTAACGTAACTGCGGTTACCTTCGCTTTTCAACCGCTGGTAGCAGCCGGATTGATTGATCCAAACGATATTGTCGCCACTTTAGCGGTAGGGTATTCCGGAGCTGGAAAATCCCTAAAACCGCACCTATTGGCCACCGCTGCCCTGGGCAATGCCCAGCCCTATGCGGTAGGCGGAACCCATCGCCATATCCCTGAAATCGCGCAAAACTTTGCGGTTAGCAGCGGGAACAACCCCGAGGACTATAAAATCACCCTCACGCCGGTGTTAGTACCCATGTCGCGGGGAATCCTGGCAACCGTTACCGCCGCTGCGACTCAAAAAACTTCTACGAAGCAGCTGCACGCCCTCTATCAGGATTTTTATCAGGAAGAAAACCTTATCCAGGTACTTGATCCTGGCGTTTGGCCACAAACCCAAGCCGTGACCGGCAGTGCAAACGTGCAGGTACAGGTGGCGCTAGATAAGCGGTCTGGCAAAATAATTGCCCTCAGCGCCCTCGACAACCTAGGAAAAGGAACCGCGCAAGCCGCAGTGCAATCAGCCAACCTCGCCCTCGGATTAGACGAATATACCGGCATCAACCAGATTGGAGTTGCCCCGTGAAAAAAGATAAAAGCCTCCAAGGCGTAACCAGCGTACCCGGATTCAAAGCCTGCGGAATCGCCTCCGGAATGCGCCGCAAAGGACGCAAAGACCTAGCGCTCGTCCTCAACACCGGGAAAAACCCGGTAGCCGCCGGGGTGTTTACCTCCAACCGTTTCGCCGCCGCCCCGGTACTCTACTCGCGGGCTGTCCTCGCAAAAGGTGCGAGTGGAATGCGCGCGGTGGTGTTAAACTCGGGCAGCGCCAACGCCTGCACCGGGGAAAACGGTCTTAAAGATACGGTTGTCAGCGCCAAGGCAGTCGCAAAGGCTCTAGAAATCGATCCGCGAGAGGTATTAGTGTGCTCCACCGGAATGATTGGGACGCCCCTGCCGATGGACAAAATGCTCTCCGGGATTGAAACTGCTGCCGCGAGCCTGTCTGAAGAGGGCGGTGCCGATGCTTCCTGGGCTATTCTCACCACCGATAACGAACCTAAAGCCGTTCACTATCAGGCTGAAGGTTATCAAATCGGAGGGATGGCGAAAGGAGCCGGAATGCTTGCTCCGGCTCTCGCTACCATGCTTTGTGTAATCACCACTGACGCCCTCCTCGATGCGGAAACTGCCCAAAAGGCTCTAGAGCTTGCCTGCGCGAAAACCTTTAACCGGCTAGATTCCGATGGCTGTATGTCCACCAACGACACTGTGCTTTTGCTGGCCTCTGGGGAAAGTGGAACCGTTCCCAGTGGATTTACTGAAGCGCTCACTCAAACTTGCGCCCAGTTGGCGCGCAAACTAGCTGATGACGCGGAAGGCGCGCAGCATACGGTAGAAATCGCAGTCACCGAGGCCGAAAGCGAAGCCGGGGCTTTAATCGCCGCGAAAACCATTTCCCGCTCAAACCTGGTAAAAACCGCAATTGCCGGGTGTGACCCCAACTGGGGAAGAATCGTTTCCGAACTGGGAACCGTACCCGAAAGTGTCTGCCCCTACGATCCGAGCGCGGTATCGGTGCTGTTCAACGGGGTGCAAGTATGTAAAAACGGTGCCGCTTGGGGAAACCGGCAAGACGTTCCCTTTGAAAGCCGCGACGTGCATCTGGAGGTACGCCTGGGAGCCGGAAACGCCCAGGCCAGCGTACTTACCAATGACCTTACCCACGAATATATTCATATCAACGCGGACTATTCATCATGAGCACAAAAGGATTATCAGCCTGGGACAAAGCCGGGGTACTGCTAGAAACCTTGCCGTGGCTGCGCGAATACTCCGGCTCGCGGATCGTGATCAAGTACGGCGGAAACGCCATGATTTCGGAAGAGCTCAAAGCCGCTTTCGCCCAGGATGTAAGTTTCCTGCATGAATGGGGGATTGAACCGGTGGTGGTGCATGGGGGTGGCCCGCAAATCAACTCCATGCTGAAAACCCTGGGGATTGAAGCTCCCTTTGTTTCCGGTCTGCGGGTCACTAGCCCAGAAGTAATGAAAGTCGTGCGCATGGTGCTTACCGGGACAGTGCAGCGCGAACTGGTTTCGCTACTCAACGAATCCTCCATCGCGGCAATCGGGATTTCTGGCGAGGACGGGGCGTTTTTGCGTGCCCAAAAACAGGGGGCGACCGTTGATGGAAAACCCGTAGACCTGGGGCTAGTGGGTAAAGTAACTGCCGTAGATCCTGGACCGATAGAAGATTTACTGCAATCGGGACGGATTCCGGTGGTTTCCTCCATTGCGGTAAACCAAGACAATCCTACGCAGGTATTAAATATCAACGCGGATTTGGCCGCCGCTGCAGTCGCAGGCGCCATTGGGGCGAAGAAACTAATCGTCCTCACCGATGTGAAAGGACTCTATCGCAACTGGCCAGACCCAGATAGTCGGATTTCGCAGCTTCGGGCGAGCGAGGCCGCCGAAATGCTGCCTACTTTGGAAGCGGGAATGCGACCCAAAGTGCAAGCCTGTATCCAAGCCTGTGAGCAGGGGGTACCGCGCGCCACCATTATTGATGGGAGGGTGCCGCACTCGATGCTGCTAGAAATCTTCACCGATACCGGATTTGGAACTATGGTGATGGGAGATAGCCATGACTAATTCTGAATGGAAAGCCAGTTACCAGGACAATCTTTTAGGGGTGTTCGGGCAGCCGCAGGCCTGTTTTACCCGCGGCCAAGGCATCCGGGTGTGGGATACAGACGGCAAGGAATATCTAGATTTACTGGGTGGAATCGCTGTGAACGCCCTCGGATATGCTCACCCAGAAATCGTGAAAACTATTCACGAGCAAGCCAGCCGCTTTACCCACGTTTCCAACTTCTTCACTACCCCGCAGCAGGTAGAGGCCGCGCAAGCAGTTAAGAAAATCTGTGCCGAAGGGTGGAGTAGCGAGGTCGAGGCGGAAATCGTCTCCCAGGCGCGAGTGCTATTTGTAAACTCGGGCACCGAAGCCAATGAAGCCGCCTTGAAAATGGCGTTAGCCGCCCGGCCGGGAGGGCGCGCGATTGCGCTAAAAGGCGCATTTCACGGACGTACTCTGGGGGCACTATCGCTAACCTATAAAGCTCCCTACCGCGAACCCTTCGCGCCCTTTGTGGGGCCTACCGAGTTTGTGGAGGCGTCGGTAGCAGGCATCCAGGGGGTAGATCCGAAAGGAATATCCGCGATTTTCCTGGAACCGCTGCAAGGAGAAGCAGGCGTAATCCCCCTAGCGCCGGAAGTTGTAGCGGCAGCACGCCAGCTCGCTGACCAAACCGGCGCTCTGCTAATTTTTGACGAAGTGCAAACCGGGATGGGCAGATGCGGAAAATGGCTTGCCCACCAGGGGATCTGCCACGATGGGAAAGAAATAATTCCGGACGTAGTGACTTTAGCTAAAGGCTTAGGCGCGGGAGTGCCGGTCGGAGCGTGTGTAGCCATGAACCAACGCGCCGCCAGTGCCCTAAAACCGGGAAGTCACGGCACTACCTTCGGGGGAAACCCGCTGGTAACTTCAGTAGTGGCGCGCACCATCACCCTGATGGAGGAACTGGATTTGCCGGCTCACGCCGCCAAAGTTGGGGACGCCTGGGTGCAGGCGATTGCCGAGGCCCAAATCCCGGGGATCACGACGACTCGCGGGCAAGGACTACTGCGCGGCCTCGTCCTCGAAAAAAATGTTGCCCCGCAACTGGCGAAGGCTCTGTTTAAGGCGGGATTTATCGTTAATGCTCCGGCGGCGAACATAATTCGCCTTGCTCCACCCCTAATCATTGAACTTGAGGAAGCAAAAACCCTGATACCGGCGTTAAAAGAAGCGCTCGCGCAGGTAGAACTAGACCTAGAAAAAGGAGAACAACTATGAGTAAAGAACGGGTAGTCCTAGCCTATTCGGGCGGATTGGACACTTCGGTGGCCATCGGCTGGATCGGGGAACAAACCGGCAAAGAGGTGATCGCCTGCGCCGTAGACGTAGGACAGGGCGGGGAAGACCTGGAGGTAATTCGCCAGCGCGCCCTGGACTGCGGGGCAGTCGATGCCTACGTGGCTGACGCTAAGGACGAGTTCGCCGAAGAATATTGCCTACCGGCAATCAAAGCCAACGGCCTATACATGGATCAATATCCGCTGGTATCGGCGCTTTCTCGGCCGCTAATCTGTAAACACTTGGTGAAAGTAGCGAAAGACTTTGGTGCCGATACCGTGGCTCATGGTTGCACCGGGAAAGGTAATGACCAGGTACGTTTCGAAGTGTCGCTCACCAGCCAAAACCCGGAGATTAAATGTATCTCCCCGGTACGGGATCTGGCGCTCACCCGGGATGTGGCGATTAAATACGCGGAAGAACATGAACTGCCGATCGAAACCACTAAACACAATCCCTTCTCTATTGACCAGAATGTGTGGGGGCGCGCGGTAGAAACCGGATACCTGGAGGATCTATGGAATCCACCTACTAAAGACGTCTATGTTTACACCGATGACCCCGCCTATCCGCCGATCCCGGATCAGGTAGTTATTAGTTTTGCAGAGGGCGTGCCAGTAGCTTTGGACGGGCAAAAAATGTCGCCCCTGGAAATCATTCAAGAAATGAACCGCCGGGCAGGCGCCCAGGGGATAGGTCGCCTAGATATGGTGGAAGACCGCCTAGTAGGGATCAAGTCGCGGGAAATCTATGAGGCTCCCGGGGCAGTGGCGCTGATTATCGCCCACCAAAACCTAGAAAACCTGACCCTAGAGCGCGAACAAGGACGCTTCAAACGGCAAGTGGAACAGCGCTGGTCAGAACTAGTTTATGAGGGGCAATGGTATTCGCCGCTCAAAGGGTCGCTCGATGCCTTCGTAGAAGACAGCCAAAAATATGTCACCGGCGATATCCGGATGATTCTGCACGGCGGGCGGGCAGTAGTTGATGGACGGCGCTCCGAAGTCGGCTTGTATGACTTCAACCTGGCGACCTACGATTCAGGAGACAGCTTTGACCAGTCCCTCTCGCGCGGATTCATCGGAATCTATGGGCTCTCAACCCAGTTGGCAGCGGCGCGGGAACAAAAAGAAAGCCAGAAATAACTATGAGCGAACAGGTATCGCTATGGGGAGGACGCTTTTCGGGCGGACCTTCCCAGGCTTTAGCGGCACTTTCAGTATCCACCCATTTCGATTGGCGCCTGGCGCTCTATGATCTAGCGGGTTCGCGCGCCCACGCCCGGGCGCTCGCAGGAGCCGGCCTGCTAGACGCGGAAGAACTATCGCAAATGCTGGCGGCTCTGGGGCGGCTGGAAGAAAAAGTTAAAAGCGGTGCCTTCACCCCCGACCCCGGTGATGAGGACGTGCATACCGCCTTAGAGCGGGGGCTATTGATTGAGGCTGGTGAGCATTTAGGGGGGAAACTGCGCGCTGGTCGCAGCCGCAACGACCAGATCGCCACCCTCATCCGGATGTACCTGCGAAACCAGGCACGTACCCTATCTGAGCGAATCATCGAAGTAGTCGAGGCGCTTTTGAGCCAAGCGAAAGTGGCCGGGGATACGGTAATGCCGGGGCGTACCCATATGCAGCACGCCCAGCCGGTATTGCTAGCCCACCAGCTACTCGCCCACGTCTGGCCGCTGCTGCGAGACATTCAGCGTTTTGAGGATTGGGATTGGCGCGCCGCCGCCAGCCCCTATGGTTCCGGGGCGCTCGCGGGCAACACCCTGGGGTTAGACCCGGAGCAAGTAGGGGCAGACCTAGCCTTTGACCGGGTAGTAGAAAACTCCATAGACGGAACCGCCACCCGCGACGTGGTAGCCGAGTTCGCGTTCATCTGCGCCATGACCGGGGTCGACGTCTCCTCGCTCGCAGAAGAAATCGTTATCTGGAATACCAAAGAGTTTGGTTATGTCACCTTAGATGACGCGTTCTCTACCGGTTCATCAATCATGCCGCAAAAGAAAAATCCGGACGTGGCAGAATTGGCGCGTGGCAAATCCGGTCGCATGATTGGGGATCTAACCGGTCTGCTCGCGGTGCTCAAAGGTCTGCCGTTTGCTTATGCTCGTGACCTGCAAGAAGATAAAGAGCCAGTCTTTGACCAGGTTGATACTTTAGAGGTATTACTTCCAGCAGTCAGCGGCATGATAGCCACTATGAAGATTGACTACGCTCGCCTAGAAGAACTCGCGCCGCAAGGGTTCTCTCTCGCCACCGATATTGCCGAGTGGCTAGTGGCGCGGGGAATGCCGTTTCGGCAAGCGCATGAAGTATCCGGAGCCTGCGTGCGCGAATGTGAAGAAAACGGAATAGAACTAGCGGATTTGAGTGACGAACAATTCGCCGCTATCGATCCGCTATTAACCCCTGAAGTGCGGGAAGTTCTCAGCCCTGCCGGTTCAGTGCGCGCCCGCGCCGGCCGGGGAGGAACTGCGCCCGCGCAGGTCGCGCGGCAGTTACAATCCGCCGAAGAGCAGATCGCGCGCATCCGCACCGATTTCGCCGGCAAACATCTGGAATTTAAATAATCCCTTGCCTGTTTCCGCGCGTGCGGGCGGATTTTACCTCGCCCTTGCTGTAGGTTGCTGCCTGTTGCAGGGGGAAAGTTTGTCCTCCTGCCCAAGAATTTCGGAAAACGTGGCGGCGTTTTCCGAATTCTTATGCCCGCCGCACCCACTCGGATCAAACTTTCCCCCTGCATTTTCGACTAGTCGCGTCTTTTGATACTCGACTTTCGGCCCTTAGACATAAAATCGCCTCTATATTTGCGCTCTGTCGCGCCCAAGGTTGACGTTTTCGCCCTCCCGAGATGGGAATTGTGGTCGATAATGGGACGCTTTGGCGGTATTGGGAGGGTGTTTTTGTCTGTGAAGGGCGAAAGTGAACTGCAGGGGTTAAGTAGATTACTCTTAAGGGTTGTACGTAGAAAATAAGTCTTTGCTCACAAAACTGATTTACGTCGGAAAATAGCCTATAATGGACTTTTAATGTCACTCCATTGGAAACATAAGAAGTTGAGGTGAAAACATGAAGCAAAAGGTTCAGGGGTTTAGACCCTCTCTCCGGTTTGGGCTCGCTGCGGTAGTTTCTTTAGCAGTCACTTTTAGTGGAGCTATGGTAGGGGCTGCTGATGCGAATGCTGACGAAGCTATAATTGACGACACTGCTAGTACTTCCCAAGCAGAGGTAGCTAAGCAAGAAGTGCCGTCCCCCCAGCCTAAATCTACGGTTGAGTCTGCCTCCTCGCAGTCAAATACTGTGGCTGAATCCAGTTCCCCTCAGCAGCATGAAGTGGAAACTGAGCCCCAGCAAAAGGAGACTACTGTTGTTCCTGCCCCTGCTAGGGCTCCGCAAAACCTCCCAGAATGTACCGCAGAGCAATCTCCGAAATGGAAAGTAACCCCTGGGGTGACCACCGATAGTTGGAAAGATAATGCTGTAATTGACTACAATGCAGCCGATAAAAAAGCTCGTTTGATGGTGCAGTATTCGTTGCTACGCGAAGGCGGAGCAGCCTCGGGACCGCTAGCTTTCACCCCCTATGTCAGCTATCTAAAACCAGGCACTGACACCTGGACAGATTTACAGGAGATTAAACTTTCTGCATACAGTATGCCGAAGTTTTTACCTCCGGAAGATTCATTAGATAAAACAAAGGACGGCTGGCCGGCAATCGTCAAACTGGTTTTGAAACGTACGGACGGAGCCTGCGAGATTCCCGCTGATAAAGCCGCTTATACTTTTGAGGTTCCAGGTGGCGAGTTGCTTTCCGATGTTGAAGTAATGAGTTTTGAAGCTCAATATGACGAGGGAGAAGATCCCAAGCCTGGTAACGATACTTGCCGTAACAACAAGGGAGATTTAATCTGCCTGTTTCCGACGGGGGCAGGAAGTCTCAAAGACGCAAAAGCAGTGGCAGACAAGCTGGTAGCAGAAGACAAATCTGTAAACGTCCTCTGGGTTGATGGCAAATGCGCAGACGTAGCTGCTGACGGTGTTACCTGTAAGGATATTACCTATGCGGGGAAAGGCTACGCAGAAATTGAGGTTAAAAAATACTTTAATTATGTGAATGAAGTACTGAAATATACCGATGGTAAAACTGCCGAGGTTAAATACTGGGGCGCGAAACCTCGCCCTGGCTATGCTTATAAAGGAGAGGTTCAAAATCACTACACCATTAATGGGGTGCCGGTAAAATATGTATCTGATTTGAACCGCATACGGCTATATAAGGATACTGATTTCTCAAATAAGGCATTTTGGTATGGGAATATTGAGCCGCCAAAGCCCACAGCTACCGATAATGTTGGCGAAAGTAATGACACTTTCCAGATTCCCGATGACAACCGGCTAAAGTATTACCTGGTTTCCGATGATGGTAAAGTCCCCTATCAAGGTCAGGTTTCGGGTACAAATAAAGTATCTGAAGTTACCAAATATGTTGATGGGAAAGCCACTGTGAAAGTGCGTGCCCATGTCAAAGACTACTGCAATTTAAATAATGATCCGCCTACTTCAGCGAAGTATTCTGATTGGTATTCCATTGACAATAGCTACTGCGGCTATCGAGAGTGGACCTTCACTTTCTACGGTTCTCAGAAGGTTAAGGTGGTTCCGCCTAGTTTTGATGATGGGACTGGTACTTTTACGGTTCCGGATATTCCTGGTGTGAAGTGGTTGATTGATGGGAAAGAGGTTACTCCTGGGACTCATGATTATCCGGATAAGCATGGGAAGATTTCGATTACTGCGGTTCCGGGGACTCCTAAGGATCCGAATGTTCCGATTGAGTTAGTGGATAATAATGGCCCGTATGAGCATGAGTATGATTTGCGCCTTGAGGTTGTTCCGCCGGCTCCGGTGGTGGAGCGGCTTAAGTGTGGTGTTGCGGGTAGTGTGAAGTTGCCTGATTCTGAGGTGTTTGAGTATAGCTCGAAGGTTGAGGGGGATAAGGCTGTGGTTGAGGCAGTATTGAAGAATGCTGCTGATTTCAAGCTTAAAGAGGGTGCTGTGGTGAAGTGGGAGTTAAATTTAACCGCCGAGCCCTGCCCCCCGCAGCCCGACAATCCGACAAAACCAGACAATCCGACTAAACCCGACACCGGCGATAAACCCGACAATCCGACTAAACCCGACACGGGCGATAAACCCGACACCGGCGATAAACCCGACAATCCGACTAAACCCGACACGGGCGATAAACCTGGAAAACCTGGCGTTGAAAAACCGGGTCAGGTAATCCCTGGCAAAGGTAAGCCGGCAGCTAATACTTCCACTAAGCAGGTCGTGAGGACGCAGACGCGGGTTACTACTCCGATAGCGCAAACGGGTGCCTTGGGTACTACCGCTGTTCTTGGCGCTTTGCTGCTAGCAGCAGGGATAGGGATAACTTCTCGCCGATACCTGCTGCGAAGGCAGTAAGTCGCTGTCGAGCAGAATATAACCATAGAACATAATAACGGCTGGTAGAAAAGCGTAAAGCTTTTCT
>OBWZ01000206.1_pt1 | contig 31313 bp, 40 predicted proteins | sample 1476561 | NCBI WGS metagenome assembly OBWZ01 (sample SAMEA2580138, study PRJEB22360) | human gut metagenome | biome: human gut; feature: human-associated habitat; material: faeces | place: Denmark | collected 2008/2010 | reverse complement strand
GCGAACCGTCTGCTCAATCTCGAGGCGGGGCGGCTGCCAGCCCTCACCGGCAGGACCATCAGGCTGCGACCAAATCCCAATCTTGAAGAAATGCCGCTTAGTAACCGAAAACCCAATCAACACCGTGGAGTCAGCTATTCCAATCTTGCGCCCCTCAGAACCATCAAAACCTAAAGTAATCGGCTCCTGAGAAGAAATACGCACATCATGCTTTTCAATACCACGCAGCTCCGGCATCGACACATACGCATCAGAAGCCGCCGAAATCTGATTCAAATAATCAGCTGACATCTGAACCGGATCATTATCCGTATTCCAAAAATCAGTCGCTATCCGCTCTAAATCCACCCATCCCGGAGTACAGGCAGGCTCGTGAATCAAACAACCCGCAGGATCAGCAGCAGAATCCCCATAAGCAATCCGCAACCCCTTAATCAACGATGCCCGAGAAGATAAATCCGTATCCAAAGGAGCCTGACGATGATCATAAAGCAAAGAAGCTCGAGCCTCTTTCTTAACCTTGCCTGCCTTAACTTGCTCAGCAAACCGCGCCGTGGATTCTGCAACCGAATGCTGCCCCACCGTAAAAGCGTTAGGAGTTTCCAGCGTAATCCCACCCAGTTTCGAAGCATTATTACGCAACGTCTGAGCCAAATACGGCCCCCGATTACCCGGGAGCCAAGTCTCGGTCTGATCCATCACCGCACACACGCAGCGCGCACCCTTAACCGAAGTACCAGAAGAAGTCCTCGTCTCAATCCGACCCCGCCGAAGAGCCACAAACGAATCCAAAGGATCCACACCATAGTCTTCTTGAGCCCGCGAGCCGCGAAGCATCTCCAAAACCGCATCCCAAGTATTAGCAGTCTGATCATCCGTAGTAGCACATATCTGCACTAACGGAGTTCTACGAGTAACCCAAGGTACCCCCACCGGCTGCCCGTTTACGTCCCAGCCGTCACAAAGTACCGGGGCTAGTGCCTCCGCAATCGCAATGGCCGCTACGAACGGTGATTTACCCCAGCCACGAGGACGAGATAGCACCGCCCGCGAAACTAGGCGTCTTCCCGAGGACGGATCCAGCCGATACAAACGCACCAAAAACTCAAGCTGTTCTTGAGTAGGAATAAAGGGACGAACTTCTTCCGTATCCGGCTGCAGCAAGTAGTCTTCCATCCAATCTGCAACCAAATACCCCAAAGTGGGAAACTCATCTGACTCATCCAAAGGCCGCCAAGGCATCAAGAAACCTCCCGCAAAGTAGCTCTACGCCCCCGTGAGCGAGAACCACCCTCATGTAAGCGACCCGAAAACTCAGGAGCAGGCTCGGGAGGAGGAGAAAACTCAATCCGCAACCGCAAACGATCTTCTGGTGTCTGACCGAACTTCGCCACCCGCAACCGCAACTCAGGAGCAACCTTAAAATCTCCTTGCCAAAACCGGGCATGAAGCACCGCAGTATCTAACAAGAAATCCCAATCAGAAGCCGTAAAATCATCCGAAAGCGGCGAAGCTGCCCACATAGCCCACCAATCACGAGTACGGTCAGGCCACACGAAATCCCGCATCACTACATGCCCGTCTTCTACCGAACGCACCTGAAACTCTGGAAGCTCGGGCTGTAGCACCAAACCGGAATCCAAAAGTTCTACCAACCGCAGCGGGGGCGCATCCTTATTACGGCGCGCCCGATCTTGCTCACGCTTGGGAGCAGGTCCCCTACCAGCCACCCGAAACACCCCCCAACAACGTAACAAACAGCAATCAAAAGCGTTACAATAGAGGTATGGAAACCCGAATCTGCGCCCGGTGCGCACGTCCTATCCCACCCGGAAAAAACCGGCGCGCCAAGTACTGCTCCACCCGATGCCGAGTCGCAGGCAACCGCGAGCGCCACGCAGACCCAAAGCCTGTGAAACCCTCAGAAAGCACCCCAGAACGCACCTGCAGACATTGCGGGGCAAAAATCGAGCCGCACCGCAGAAAAGACCTAAAATACTGCTCCACCCGATGCCGCGTAGCTGCACACCGCACACCTGCAATCCCCGCCGAAATGATAGAGGCAAACCGGTGGGTAAACCACGATGACAAAAAACGCCCCATCAACCCGAAAACCGGGCGCTACGCATCAGTCACCGACCCTGAAACCTGGAACAGCTACCAAACCTGCAAACAAACCTCAAAACACCTGGGATACATCCTCGGACAAGGCATCGCCTGTATCGACCTAGACGATGCTTTCACCGCCCAGGGAACGTTAAAAAAGGCTGCCGAGCGAATCGTTGCCACATACCCCCATAACTGGATCGAGATAAGCCCCTCAGGAACCGGGCTACACATCTGGGGAAGCGCACCCGAACAAAAAGGATTCCGCCGCTACTGGAACGGACAAAATATCGAGTTCTACGCCCGCGACAGATACATAACCGTCACCGGCAACACCTACCAAAAAGGCAACCTAAACCCACTCTGACCAGGTAAAAAAGCCCAGACCCGTACAAACAAAAACCCACAGCCCCTCATGGTTTCGCACACCTACCGGGGGTACGGGGTACCCCCCACCCCTCGCGGCTCTAGCCCCGGATGGGGGCGCGGCGAATCCATACAGCGCTGCCTTGCTGCAGCCAAATCTTCAGCCGCCTCGCGTGCAGTCTTACGTTTATGATGCCAAGGGCAAAGCCACTGCAAATTAGCTAACGAATGATCATCACCATGAACCACATGATCACAATCAGTACCAAATGCGCTACATCTAGAACCATCACGCAGCTGCGCCTCGCAACGACCATCAGCACGCGCGGCCACCAACGCCCGGCGCTGCGCCCAGTCTTCAGGTAACCGAGAAGCCCCATCAGATCATTCCCAAGCCAAGAGAAAACCATCCCCTAAATAAAAATCGAGCCACCAAGCTAAAGCCAATCTTTAGACACTGATGCCCCGTTAGCGTCCACACTACCACAACCAGCAGCTTCTCCACCAGACACGCGCAACAGATTCCAAATATCGCGGCAACACCAAAGCGACTGCCCCGCCCGAAACCCAACAGACAATAGCTTCCCACGCGAGCGCCAAGTATCTAAACGCTTCCGCGTAAGCCTCGGAAACAGCTCGCATGCCTGCGAGGTAGTAATCAGCTGGGTAGACCGGCGAATCTTGCCCAGGGCATCGGCCAGCCAAGAAGCCTGACTCCAGGTACGATCACACGGCCTGCACCGGTAGGTTTCATTCCAGCCCTTCGCGCCCTGTGGCTTGATTGTGGTTTCCCCACAATCAGGACAGGGAGGACCAGGAACATCCGCGTCCACCACATTATGCACACGCCGCCACGCAATCGAAATATCCCCCAATAAATATTCCAAATCCTCCGATCCGCCAGCGAACATATGGTCGATAATGTCATGCAGGTCAGCCAACGGGTCACCAGTGTGTACAGCGCAATACCTGGACAGGGAATCAGACCAGGCAGATAGCTCTGCTTCGATTGCTGGCCAAGTCTTCGCCCCCTCCATAGACGGCTCGTCAAGCCAAAGCCCCGCCCGAAACGGCAAGCCCCGCCCGAAACCTAGACCATGACGCCCCGAGCTGTCACCCGGGCGAGAAAGAGCCAGCTCCATCATCGAGGGATAAAGCCCCCGCAATCGAGCTAGATCATCAAGCCAGGAATGCGCCCGCCGAACCTGGCGCTCATCCACATCCAAGGCGCCCCCTCTCCAGCAGACACGCAGCCCGCCGGGTAGCATCCCCACTAGATAGCTTTTCTTCCAAGGCAAGCTGCTGGGCAAGCACTGGAACCGCACTCGAATCCCAATCACAAGAAACAGCAGCCCCGTCTCGATGCAGTCGCTGACACCAAGCCACCGACACCGACTGCGGGGAATCGTCTACCCCTGCCGCGCCAGCCACATAACCCGCGAGCGCACCCAGGGATCCCGCAGCGAGTACTGCTAGCACCAAGATAATCCAGGCGGTTCGATTAACTATTTTCATGAAACCTACTTTCCGCGCCTACGGCGCCCACTAGTACGCTGCCTAGAAGAACTCGGCACACCCTTACCAGCCCGGCCCTTACCAGCCTGGCCAGTCCTAGCCTTTCCAGAGCCAGCCCGGCCAGAGCCGACACCAGTCCTGCCAGAGCCAGTCCGACCAGAGTCGGCCTGTCCCTTCCCGAAGGTCCTTTCCCTACCCGACCCGGGAAAAGTAGTTTTCGAACCCTTTTCTCCACTTCCGAATACTTTTACCGAAAGGGGGTTTGTGGCTCGCGTCACTTGGTCTGGTGGTTTTTGGGGTGGATCATCACCAGGCGGCGTCCCGCCCGGCGATAATCTGTTTTGCGGGTCGGTCTTATCCTTTCGAGCGCGGCTCAACCCATCGCTTCGCGATTGCGATGAGGCTCCAGCTAACTCTTCAGGATGACTTGACCCGCTGTGCGCAACTGGCCTTTGGTGGGGCTTGGCTTTACAGCCGTTCGGGGATCCAGGAACCTTTTGAGCGCGGCTCAACCCGTCAGAGTGCGACTCTGACGAGGCTCCAGCTAACTCTTTAGGACGGCTCGACCCGCTGTGCGCGCCCGGACCATAATTTGGTTCGGTCTTATATCCATTCTTCGAGAGGGTTCTTGCGGTGGAGGAACAATAAAGTGGTTCCTTGGGAACCTCGCGGAGCTCGTGGTTTCGAGCCCAGCCTTTAATGTTGTCGCGGCGCTTGGAGTTGCATTTCAGGCAGGAAACAACCAAATCACTTGCTGAATCTGCAATTCCTGGTATCAGATGATCCAAAGTTAGCGACCGCGCGGTTTTGCGTCCCAATGGTTGGGTAACAACCCCACACCAACGGCACTCATCACCATCGCGTAGCCTTGCTAGAAGAGCAACCGGGTTATTAACGTAAGTATCCCTCTTGTTCTTACGTTCGTGCTCTATCTCGGCTTTAGAACGAATATGGAATAAATCCTCATCGACTACAACTTGAAAGTCCATGCCTGGTACTTCGGTAGGGATGATCAGCCCTGCTTCTTGCGCTTGAGAAAGTAGACGCTGGGTATCAGTGCCACCAACAGCGAAAGCAGTACCTAAGTTGAAAGCATAATCGGTCATTCCTCCAGCTGACTGGGCTGCCAGACGAGTAACGAACCCGAAAATCTCGTTAATCGAACGCGAATCCGCGCCCGCAGTAGAAGCGACAGCCAACACCCGCGAATGAAACGCAGAGGTATCACTTACTTTCAACCACGGCATAAATCTAAAAATCTCCGATAAGGATCAGGCCAGATACTAAAATCTGGCACGCTTACAAAACCACCAGCCCAAAATCAGGCAGGTAAAGGAATCAAAGCTATCTCAAACGAAGCCACCCCCCTATGCTCAGAGCGACCGACACCAGGACGCAGGAACGGCCCCTCAAGATGCCGGTTATCATCGTCTTCTAAGACACCCGCGTCTACAATCCCATCCAGGATCGCTTTAACCGTGGGATGATAGTTCGCCACGTCCCTACATCCCCCGCGCGGAGGATTAGTAACCGTAACCTCCATGCGTAGACGCGGGACTTTTTTCAGCCCATGCTTATTACGGAACTGGCACCCCAGCCAATAGCCACACGAACGCAGATGCTTAACTTTGCGCGCCCGCACCATCGGGGTAAACCGGGCATTAGCAGTCACCCAATAATCACGACCCAAAGATAAACTCTCAGTCGCCATCGAGATCACCTTCTTCTAAAAGCTCCCCTGTGTCCTCATCAATCGAGCCGTCAACATAATCTGCCTGAGCAGCAAGCCGATCTAAGCCCGCCAGCAGATTGTCTAAATACGTTTGCATCTCTTTCTCACTAAACAGCGAGGGCGGCAGGCGCAGCTCCATAGCCTGAGTAAGCAGGGCGTATCCTTGCCGGGTTAAACAAGGTGGCAACGGTTCAATATGGGTAACCTCGAAAACCGGCTCTGTGAAGCCCTTACGGATGTTCTTACGTACCTCAGGAACCTCTACCAGTCCTACAACCAGGCGCAGCCTACTGGGGTAAGAAACCGCGTCAGTAGCGATATCGTACAGCCCGTTTAACTCTCCTGGAGGCAGGGAAGATTTCAGCTTAACCATGAATCAGTATCCTTCCCATTCAAAAACGTTTTAGGGCGCATAGCCTTCACATCCGGAACATCCACACCCGTATAAGGGCGCGTCTCGAACTCGACCCGGAAAAGCCGGGATTCATGTGAAATATCAACCGGGCGCCGCCCAGAAAGCACCAGGCGCCGCGCCCTAGCCTGCCTAGCCGCCTCGCCAGCAGCTACCGCCTGCACATGCGCCAACGGCAAACCGTTAAGCAGAGGAACCGCCACACTAATAACCGGGCAATCTCTAGTCGCGGAGGTAATCATCAGGGTGTTGCACCTCCCCGTACTGCTCGAAGCGATCCTGGATAGCCAACACCAAAGTGGCTGCAACAGCTGCGAACAGCAGCACCGCGCTTACTGAAAGCACAAGCCAAAGAATCATCGCGAAATCGCCTCCTCAATATCAGTGCAATACGCCGGTCCTTCCGAGCGAATCTCCCACCACTGCGAGACCGCGCGCGCCACCGCGCCAACCACGACCCCCGCCATAAGCACACACAAACCAGCCAGCAATATCCCCATCACTGCCCCTCCTTGTTCTTTTCGGGGCTGCGCGTCATACACAACGCCCCGCCAATAACCTGCAAAATGAAAGTTCCCCAAAAACACGCGGTAGCCGCAGGCGAAGCAACCTCAGAAGGGGAAATAAGAAACAACGTCGCGTAAAGCCACGCCGCCACGAGTAGAACCGCGATACCGGCTCTGCGCGCTATGAACACCGGATCATGCCTCAGCCTCATGCTGCCCCCCTGAAGGGCCGGTCATAATTGTCATAAGCCTTATCCAGATCCGTGCGCGAAAACCACGGCAGACCCCCCGGCGTGCGCCGGGTACGAATCCGCCCCTGCTGGCGATAACGGCGCAAAGTACGTGGGTCAATCCCCAAATACTCTGCCGCCTCCTTAACGTTTAGACGGTCTTTTCTAGCTACTTGCGGCATCTACTCCACCCCCTCACCAGAAACAGAAGAAGTAGAACCCTCCCCGGTAGGCTGACAGTGACCACAACAACCACCCACCGAGGAGGAAGAACATGAACAATGCCCAAACCGCCGCACGCATTTTTCACAACTCGCACAGGAGTCGCACCTACAACGCTGGACACCCAGACATTGACCCTTGGGAGCGTCAAGTCCTGGTCGAATTACAAAACTGCCTTTACCATCTAGCTGAACAACTGGATCAGGCCACGAATCAGCTAGAAGATCTTCAGAAACAGTTCCAACAACTACGCCATAACAACTAGCCGCAACCTCAAGTTCCCGCGAGAACAGCTCACGAGCCTGTACCGATAAAGATTCCTCCGCGTATAGGGAACGCGCTAAAAACGCTAGAGATCCCCAAACACGAGAAGCCGCGTCCTCGATACATACAGGAGGAATAGACGAAACCCTCCCAGATAGCTGCGCAACCATCTACGCCACCCCCTCATCAGAGCCGGAAGGAGAACCCTCCCCGGTAGGATTGCAAAGAGAACGACAACCATCACCCACCGGGGAGGAAGAATTATGGACGAAGAGATTCTTATCCGAATCGACCGCGAAGAGTGGACTATCTACGCCGGTACTTGGCCGCTGCTGAACGCTCTCATTGAAGCAACAACCGCAAAAGGAATCTCCTTCATGCTTGAACTTTGCAGCGGGGGATGCCAATCCCGCCAGTGGATTACCGCCCACAGCAGAGCCAGCTTCACCCGCCCGCTGCCAAGCGAGATAGCGCCCGTTCTTAACGCTGTTCAAGCGACCAAACTGGAAGATTTTATTAACACGCTTCAAGAGCCACAAATCGGGTATCTGGTCATACAAGTCAGCGATGACTTTTCTATGTCCACGCTGCCGGTCAAGGCATATACAGAATGACATCCTGGCATCTTCCGCCTGCGCCAGCGCCTCGGATAAATGCTGCAACACTCCCTGGATTGCCAAGCACACATCTACCAACGCGACATCATCAAGCGGATCAGGCTCCATCAACCGGGCGGTTAGATCCCGTAGGACTTTGTTCAAAGCGTTAATCTGCTCCAGCTGGGCAAGTAAACCCAGCCGCCGCGCGCCCGCGTAACCGTCACTATCCGAGACCGCAAGAGAAGTTTTCGCAACCATCTACGCCACCCCCTCATCGGAACTGGAAGGAGAGCCCTCCCCGGTAGGATCAGAAGGGAATGACAAAGTTTCATCACCTACTGGGGAGGAAGAATTATGATCGATACCGCAACCTTCAGGTATCTCATGGAGGACTACATCATTGACGCCGCCAGCTATCCGCTGTTGCTTGCCGTCATCGATACTGCTCCCGAGCGGCTTTTCACCGCTGGGGGTGGCTTCATGGTCTGCGTCAACGATGGAGACCTTATCGAACGGTTCTGGTACAACGGGAACCGCAAAATCACGCTGAAAAGCTTCTTGCCTAGAGATATATCTCCGAGTGCGCCCGCCAGCTTTTTTAACGACCTCGCCACCTTCTGGCGGGGTGTCGAACAACCTGAGCAGGGGTACCTGGTCGTAGAGTTCGGCCAAAACATCACTACCAACGGCAGGCCTGCCGTGGCCTATAGAGAGTGACAACACCGCGCTTTCCAAATCCCGGTTACAAACCCGAACCTGAGCACACAGCAGCTCTAAAACCTGCAAAGCATCACTAGCCGGGGTTTCCTGCATAACGTTCTCGTGATACGCCTGAGCAACACTACTAACAGCAGACATCACTCCCGCCAGGCGAGAAGCAGCGGACACGATACTCAAAGAAGCACCCGTCCGATAAGGCACCACCGCTTCATCACTAAGATGGTCACGTAGTTCATCATCGATGTAACGCATCTACGCCACCCCCTCACTGATCACGCCGTCAGCATCAACCACGCCATCAGCCACGGCATCGTCACCGGCGGGTGTCGTTAGCCATCGCGGCCACGAAAGACGCCACCGCATCGAGCACCAACCCCACCTGCGCGATAGAAAGCCGCGCGCCGGGAGCCAAAAAATCAGAAACCAAATAAGAAAGCACCGGGCAGTGCCACTCATGCCCCGCTGGATGCGAACCCGCGCACGCCGGGCAATCACCCTGGGCAAGCGGGAACTTTACCAACCGGGAGCAAGATACACCCGTATAACGCTTCATAGCGTCCTCCAAAAAGCTCAAGAAGTTCTGCGAGAGGCTCTTGGGCGTCTTGTGAGGACGCGCAAGAGCCGGGTACTTCACAACCTGTCTTGAGTCAGGCCTCCCGCTTTCCCCCGGAGGGTCTTGTATAGCGAGGACGCTACCCGGCTTGTTTGCACAAGCCGATATGAAAAAACCGCTCTCACGGGTAAGCGGTAGACCGCTCAAGAAGGTGTTGTGAGCACCTGCGGACATAGTAGCACAATCAGATACAAAAAAGTCAAGTACGGCGCGCGGGAAAATCACGGCATGAATGTTTGCGTAGCATATGAATATGAACGGTATCCCTGATTGGATAATGGCAATTTGTGCAGTTCTATCCTTGATTGGGGCTGTGATTTCTTGGTGGAGAGCGAAGCTTTCAAACAAAGCGCGAAAACGTGCCCAGGTGCAGCAAGAAGCCGCAACCAAAGCTGCTGAGACCGCCCAATGCCATGCGCGGGCAGCAGTTGCACAAGCTAAAGCAGCTAAGGAACAGGCAGAAATCGGGAAAAAGCAATCTGAGGATATAGCAGCTTTGGTGGCTGAGGTTAGATCCATCCGAGAACAAGGTGAAAAGCCACGTCTGAAAATATTTTGGAATGGTTCCCGCCACTTCAACCTGCGTAACACATCTAAGTCATCCATTGTGTGCACCGGTATTGCTAATGCAGACAAATTCTTAAAACCTCCTTTTAAAACCCCTCTCACCCTTAAACCGGGTGATATTACGGAGGGAGTTTTCTTAACTGCTCATGGACGAACGGGTGCGGACGCCCTCATCTTGGAAGAGCGAAACGCCCCGAACCTGGTAGTAAGATTTCCTCCCCGTCCTAGTTCTTAAACGCGAAGTAGATACTTACTGCTGCAGCCAGCACGGCTATCGGTACAAACACCCAGCTCATTAGCGCTCACCTCCTTTGGTTATTCCTACGGTTATGGAGTGGAGAAGGCTCCTCCCCGGCAGGGGTATTGTTTTGGAAGCCCGTCCCTGCCAGGGAGGAAGAATACTGACGCTGATTAAGAAACATGACCGTACAGCCTCGCGAAACTGTTAAAGGAAGCCGCGCGGGCCCGAGCTTTTTGCGCTTGGATTCCTTCTTCCCTAGAGATTCGCTGCACATCATCTAAATCACCCATTTTGATAGCCGCATGGGTGAACGTCATTAGCATCTTTGGTACTTCGCCGCTGCGCATCAGAGTGATAAGCGTGCTGCAAATCGGGTAGCGATAGGTATAAGGGTCACCGAAAACATGAACCGAATGATCCCCATGCTTAGCGTCTAAATCACGCTGATACACGCCCTTTTCATCGCACGGCCCGGTGGCGAACTGCCTACAGTCGAAGCAGTAGATAAAACATTGGTCGCTCATGATGCGTACTCCATCGTCCTTGAAGTAGCATCGGCGCGAGCCAGACGGCGTAAATGCTGAAGATAACGCTCCTCCTCGGTAAGCGCTAACTCGGTTAGATGCGTTTGCGCCTGCAGCAGCGTGTCACAAGCCGCGCAGCGTGCCTGATGATCCAGTACCGCTTGCCACATGCCCGCCTCAGCCTCGTCCGCCAACGGCTCGGGTTCGAGTGGCGCGGTTTCGGGGAGTGTGGTCATTGAGGGAGTGGCGGGGGCTGCTGTTTGGCGCAGGGCGGAAGCGGTGGGGCAGGCGGGGTTGACTGTTTCTTCTGCGCGGCGCATGAGTTCGGAGGCTGCTATATTTAGGCATTGGGCTATTTTTCCGATTTCTGCGCCGGAGAAGGGGGTGTGTCCGTTGAGTTTGGCAGAGAGTGTTGCGCGGCGATATTTCATTTCATCGGCTAAGGAGCTGACCGTTTTATTTTGTCGAGCCATTTCTGCCCTTATTTCCCCTGAAAGAGCAAGCTCAAATCCCTTGTACCGGCTTCGGTTCAACTTGTTCATGACCCCATGATGAACCGACTTCGGTACGTTGTCAAGTTGGCGGCGGGTCGTGTTCCTACTTTTAGTATGATTACCGTATGTCTGCCCGGAAAAAACCTGTTGAAGATCTAGGTCGAAGCGTTGCTGCAGTGTTGCAAGAACAGACCAGCCTTATGGGATTGTCCTATCGGGCGATAGCTAAAGCTGCTGGAATGTCTTTGAACCGAGTAGGAATCATCTTTCGCAACGAGGGGCCAACGATTAACGTTGACGAGATTGTGCGTATGGCAACTGCGCTATCTTTGCGCCCCTCGCAAGTGGTAGCAGAGGCAGAAGCGCGAATATCTGAACCTGCTCCGTCCGCGAGCGCTCCGGGGTCGAGTGGTTCGGGTGTTGGGAATGTTGCGCGGCTTGATTTTGGTCGCGGTAGAGGCAGGGTTGCCCGTGAGGACTTGGAAGAGCTAGAGCCCTTTGCTTGATTTGGAGGATTGGAATGGTAATGGTTGAGGTTTGGCGCTATGGCTCGTAAACCTAAACCCGTAGACGGCTTAGACAGGGCGTGCAGTGCGCTGCTGCGAGAGCGAGCGAAGAAGAAAGGGCTTAGCCAGCAAAGGTTAGCTACGGCTACGGGGATTAGTCAGAACCGGGTAGGGATTATTCTTCGCGGGGAACGGGCGGCATCGGTGGGTGAAATCGCGAAACTTGCCGAATGCGTGGACACCACCGCCAGCGCAGTAATAACACAAGCAGAAGCACAGATAAGCGGTGCTGCATCGTCCGCGAGCGCTCCGGGGTCGGATGGTTCGGGAGTCGATAATGTTGCGCGCCCGGATTTTGGTCGTGGTAGGGGCAGGGGCGCCAGTGAGGACTTGGAAGAGCTAGAGCCCTTCGCGTGATTTGAGAGATTGGAATGGTGATGGTTGAGGATTCGGTAGAAAATCAACAGCTAGAAGAAGTAGAACAGCAGATTGTCGAGGGGGAATCTCGTCTTTCTTACTATGTTTCGGAGTACACGTTGGAGTATTACTCGGACAAGTTGGAGAACGGGGAGATTGTTATCCCGGATTATCAACGTAAAGATATTTGGGATGCTAGTACGAAAACTCGGTTTATAGAGTCGTTGCTGTTAGGGATTCCGGTTCCGTTCTTGTTCTTATCTTTGGATAGAGAAACTGGGTTGTTGGAGATCGTTGATGGTTCGCAGCGTCTGCGCACCATTCGGGAGTTCCTACATGACCGGTTAGTTCTTGATCCTATGAAAGTTATTACGGCGGGCGAGGGGTTACGCTTTAGTTCTCTTTCTATGCCCAGGCAGCGCAAGCTCAAGAACTATTCGCTGCGTAGCATTATTTTGGAGGATGGGGATTCGGAGACACTTGCGGATCTATTCGACCGTATTAACACTTCCGCTGAGGTAGCCAAGCCTCCTGAAGTTCGTAAAGGTGCTTTGAGTGGCCCGTTCCAATCCTTAGTTCAAGAGCTTGCGCAAACAGAACCTTTGGTTTCCATGTCTCCAATGTCGAAAAGATTAGCCAATCAGGGGCGCCGTGAAGAACTGGTAGCAAGATTCTTCGCGTTCCAATACGACTTGTCCGATTATCGCGACCGAGTACAAGATTTCATATACACCTACACAGAACGCATGAACCTCGCTTTGACGAAGAACCCAGATATAGAAAAGCAGATGCGGGAAACCTTCGCAAACACTATGGAGTATATAGACCAGGCGTTCCCGTATGGGTTTAGGCGAAAACCTGGCGGAAACTTTACCCCCAATAGCCGGTTCGAAGCGATAGCAATTGGCAGCGCCCTGGCATTAAACTCAGGCAGAGAAATAATCCGAGATGCACAAGATATTGCAAACTTCTTGGAAAGCCGCCAGTTCAAGGAAGTCGTGCGCGCCGATGGAGCCAACGCTAAATCAAGACTTCTAGGAAGGATTAATACAGTTAAGGACTTCCTCCTAGGCAGTGATGCCTAATGGAAATCGCGTATAACGTGTTTCACGAACGCAGAGACGAAATAAGCGAGGCTCTCGATATAATCACCAAACTTGGCAAGACAACACCCCCTGATCCCCAACCACTGGTTACTCAGCGGGCAGCAATCCTGGTCATGGAATACACCTGGATTGAAGCCACAGTAACGGAAGCACTTAGAGCTGTAATCCGTAAAGTTAAAAAGGATCAAGTCCGCACCGAGAACCTCAACCAATCGATACAACGCCGCTTTCTAGTCGCACATACAGCACATCGCCTGCCCAGCCTAGACAAGCTAGCTAAGTTCACCACAAAAATTCAGCACCTATCCGCTTTTCTGGATGGCGAAGCTATCCCCTCGGAAAGCAGCTTCCCACCTGCAAAATACGTCAAATCCCTAATGGAGAGCAGTGGAAATATAGACCACGAAGCAATCGATAAAATCAGTAATCATCTGGGTTTAAAATTTGACAAGAAAATCCACGAACACTACACAGATCAAAAAGCGCTCACCCGCGCACAGGAATGTCTTACGGGACTAAAAAATGACCGCAATCGATTAACACACGGCGAAGTGAGCTTCAAAGAACTAGGAGCTAACCGCACCGAAAAGGATCTGACCGACACTTTTAGAATCATCGATGAATACCTGTACGCAATATTGGATATATTCAACGATTACCTAGAGAACCAAGAATACCTAAACCGCAAGCAGTGACGCCTGAAAAGCCTCACCAACCGCCTTGCCCAGTACCGGGGGAACTGCATTTCCAATAAGGCGCCCTATCTGATCCGTTGCCGCCATCTCTCCGGGAGCAAAACTGTACCCCCGCGGAAAACCCTGAAGCAACGCACCCTCCCGTAAACTCAAAGCCCGATCCTGCGAGGGATGCCCAAACCGTCCAGTCCCGTAATTAAAAAACTGCGTTGTAATAGTGGGAGACGGTTCATCCCAACGCATTCGCCCATACACGCTCACATAAAATTTCCCCGAACTCTTCCTATGGCAGGCAGCCAACAGCTTTTTATCCTCCCAATCCCTCCAAGTACCTCCCGGGATTGAAGCCTGGATACGACGCAAATTAAGCGCAGATAAACGCGCTGACCGATGCAAGGGGTCATGACCATCAGTACCCCCTGCATCAATAGGGGTTAAACCTCCGATTACATCCGCAACGCTTGTGTAGTTTCCCTGTTCTAAGTCACCCTCGGGAACAGATACAGCTCCAAGGCGAGAAGCCATCAAGACCAGACGCCGCCGAGATTGCGCCAAACCAAGCCTACGCAAGTCGATAACGCTGTAAGAAACGTGATAGCCCGCTTTTTCCAGCCCAACAATAAACGCAGAGAACACAGGAGAGCCGCTCAAACCTGGAACATTCTCCATAGTCACAAACTCTGGTAACGTCTCTAACGCGAGACGCTCAAACTCTTCCAACAATCGCCAACGCGGATCAGAACTGCCTCCCTGCCCACGCTTACGCATAGTCGAAAACGGCTGACAAGGAGCGCAGCCCGCGAGTAGTCTGACATCTTGAGGGTGCTTGTTCCAGATTTGTTGTAGCTGGTTTCCTGAGACGTCTTTGACATCAGAGAGGAAGAAATCGGCGTTAATGTTATGGGAGTAGGGGTAACGGCAAGCCGGATCTAGGTCATAACCGGCAAGAACGTTAATACCGGATTGTCTTAGCCCTAAGCTAAGTCCCCCTGCCCCGCAGAACAGGTCTATTGCTGCGATTGTTCTTGCCATACTCAGACTCTACTATCTTTCATTGACTTGTCCGCGAGCGGGAAGGGCGGGAAGCGTTCCAGTCATCTATCGTTTTGGGGAGCCAGCCGTGAGTAGCGTTAGCGGTGGTTCCAACGATCACATCCGGGGGCGGGAGCATATTCTTTGCGCGGTAAGAGTACAGGGTTCCGCGTTTTATCCCGATTCTTTCTGCCACATCTAACGCGGATAGGTAGCGTTTAGGTTGCTTAGTCACGGGCTTTGTCCTGCCGGTATCCGATGGCGGTAAGGGCTATCCATGCTGCTATGAATAGCCAGGTGTACCAGCGCAAACCGGTTATCCGTGTTGCTAGAGCGATTATCAGCAGCGAGAGCGCTGAGGCGGTCATGTTTCGGGTCACCATAATATTCCTTTCCAGGGGTAAGTCGTGAGATGCTAGGCGGTGAGGGGTTCAAGATAGTTCGATTATTTTGAACCCCTCACCTATTAGCTTTGTCAGTCCTTGCGGTGCTTACCGCGTTTTCGTGGTTTCCGCTGCTGCCATAACTGCATCCCTTGCAGGGTTAGGCTTGCAAGCATCAAGGCTGACATCACCCAATCGGCTAGCCTCATAGGCATCACCCCTTTTTAATTATCAATCAACGTGTTCTCCCTGAACACCCTTTAAGTGTAACATGATATCCATCTATTAGCAACTGTGTTTACCCACAATTTTTCCCTAATTTTTTATAAATCGGTTACGCCTAGTTCTAAACCTCGATACGCGAATCCATGCGGGCAGTTAGCGCCCGGTCACGCTCCATGGTCGCGTGCTGATAGTGCAGAGCAACCTCTACGTCCACATGCCCGCCACGCTCTAACAGTTCCGCGAGCGTTGCGCCCTGCTGGGCAAAAATCGTAAGCCCGGTATGGCGCAAATCGTGGAACACAAACCAATCCATGCCTAGCTGTTCGCGAGCGCGCTCAAATGCGCTGCGAATCGTGTTGTGATGTACTGGCGTAGCCGGGTCGGTGGTTCTGGGGAATACGGGAGCCGTAGGGGATTTTGCCACCCAGGTAGACAGGTGTTGCTTGATTACTGGTACGAGGGCGGGCGGGATGGATATTTCGCGGCGCCCCGCCTTGGTCTTTAAATCTGTGTAAGCCCCGCCCATTTTCGAGTTGGTCTGCCTGACGATATGCACCGTTGCCAGGGACGGGTTATCTAGGTGGGTGAAATCGGCTCGTTGTAGGCCGCAGACCTCTCCCATGCGCATAGAGCACCATGCGCCTAGTAGGACTGCTAGGCGCAGCCGGTCAGGCATAGCTCCGGCCAAGCCTTTCACTTCCTCGGGGGTCGCTACCTGGCGGCGCTCTGGGTCTTTTACTGGGTCGAATACTGGCCAGGTAACCCGGTTCAACTCAGAGGCATCCATGTATCCACGTTTTGCCGCCCATCGCAACACCGCGCGGGTTACATTCAAGGCATTAGCTGCGGCGCCCGGCTTTAGATTCTTAGAGGTCTGCAAGCAGTATGCTTCGATATCGCTACAGGAAAGCTCCCCTAAATCCTTGTCCCCTAGTTTTTCCAGGGGGTAGCGCAGCTTCGAGGAATAGGTGTAGAGGGTAGAGCCTTTACGTCCAGCGGTCTTTAGACGCTGTAAATGCTCTTGGGTGGCATAAGCGAAAGTAACCACCTCTTGATGTTCCTCTGGGGAGCGGAACTCCCCAGAACGAATATCGCGGCGCCGCTCCCCTAGCCAAGCGTTTGCCTCCATCTTCGAGCGGAAAGAACGCGAAACTCTTTTACCCGTTTCCGGATTAATAAATGACGCTAGATACGAACGCGCGCCCGATTTCAGCTCCCGAGTCTTCACCGACCCAAAGCCACGCCGCTTAGCCAAAATCATCACCACCAAAACGAGTCCCATTCGAGTACCACTTAAGTACCACTAGATTCTACCCGTTTTAGTCCTTTTTTGTCTTTCTTTGTCCGTCCGTGCCTTTCGGTTTCCACTCCGCCAGCGGGCTATCAGTGCAGGTTAGGGAGGTTAAAATAAGAAAAAGCCCCGACCAACGCGGGGTTGACCGGGGCGGATAGTGGAGCTAAGGGGATTCGAACCCCTGACCTTCTCATTGCGAACGAGACGCGCTACCAACTGCGCCATAGCCCCTAGGTACTCTCAAAAGCCTAGGCTGGTAACAGACAAATTTGCAAACTATGAGGCTGTGGGATTGCGCTCAAGAAAAATAACTCGGTTACGCCCCCGCCAAGCAGGCAGATTTAATACTATTTAACTAACAAGTAGAAAACAGGAGCAACCATGGACCCCATCGAACAGTTATTAAAAAATGAAGCCGCCTACGCCGAAAAGTTTCCCGGAGAGGCCCCCCACCTACCCGAGATGAAGGTAGCGGTAGTAACCTGCATGGATTGCCGGATTGACGTGGAAACCATGCTGGGGGTAGGACCCGGACAAATCCACGTGATCCGCAACGCCGGCGGCCTGGTCACCCCCGACACCATCCGTACCCTCGCCGCATCCCAACGCAGCTTGGGAACCGAGTACGTGATGCTGATTCAACACACTGACTGCGGAATGTCGAAGACCGATGACGAAGCATTCCTCGCCGAACTAGAAAAAGACACCGGACAGCGTCCCACCTGGAGACCTGGGGGGTTCAAAGACGTGCGCGAATCAGTTCGAAACGATATGAAGAAACTGCTAGACAGTCCGTTTGTGGGCGGCACTGTCCGCGGATTCGTCCTCGACGTAAAGACTGCGCGCCTAGAGGAAGTAACCTGCTAGACCGGCGCGGCCACTTCCGCAAGCCTCATCAGAATCTGCGACAGTTTTAAAAGCCTAAAGTTGCTTCCCTCCGCCGCGAACACGCCTCGCGCCTCTAAACGCTAACGCAGCAGGGAACGGAGGATTTTCAAAGATTTCTCTCCATAGGGGTGGTGACGCACCGGAATATCAAAAAGCCAAGATTTACGGAGAACCGTTTGCTCCCGGGTCATGGCCTTAAACGACCAGTCTCCGTGATAATTTCCCATCCCCGAGTTACCTACGCCCCCAAAAGGCGCCTTCGAAGAGCTCATATGGAGCAAAGTGTCATTGATACATACTCCCCCGGCGTTCACTTTACTCATCACTTGCCGGGCAAAGCTCCGATCTTTCGTAAATATATAAAGCGCCAGGGGGTGTTCGCGCTCTTCATAGTCCGCCAAAGTTGCTTCCAGATCCGTAAAAGGAAGAACCGGCAAAATCGGACCAAAAATTTCTTCCGACATCACCGGAGAATCCCAGGAAGGATTATCCACGATCACCGGTTTGATCTGCTGGGTTTGTCGGTCAAGAAAATCTTCCGCGCGGCCTCCTCCCTTCGCGCCTAACAGTCTTTGTTCCGCTAGCAGCCCCGACAGGCGGGAAAAATGCTTGGGAGAAATGATTTTTACGAACGTAGATTTTCGGTATTGCTCACTCGGCAAAGCGCGGGCGATTCCCGCCTGCAAGGCAGCGATTAACTGCTCCCGCACGTCCTCGTGCACATAAATATAGTCGATGCTGACGCAAGTTTGCCCTGCGTTAAGTAGTTTTCCGAACAGAATCCTGCGTGCCGCTTTTTCGATATTGGCGGTGCGATCCACGAAACAGGGAGATTTTCCGCCCAGCTCCAAAGTTACCGGGGTGAGGTGGCGGGATGCGGCTTCCATTACTACGCGCCCCACCGCCGGGGAGCCGGTAAAGAAAATATGGTCAAAGCGCTGCTCTAACAGGGCGGTATTCTCGGCGCGTCCTCCACGGATAACGCTCGCCATTCCGGACGGGAGGGCGCGGCGCAAGATTTTTTCAATCACCTCACAGGTATGCGGGGTATAAGCAGAGGGCTTGACTACCACCGTATTTCCTCCGGCGATAGCGGCGGCAATAGGTTCCATAGTGAGTTGGAAAGGATAGTTCCAAGGGCTCATCACCAACACCACCCCGTAGGGTTCGCGTTGCACCTGCAACCACCCGGGAAGTTGGGAAAGGGCAGGCAATTTGGGGCGAGGCAGAGCCAGCCAAGGTAGGCGACGCCGTAAATGTTTTATTTCCGCTTTCACCAAGGAAATTTCGCTCATATAGGCTTCGGTACGACTCTTGTTCAAGTCTTGCTTGAGGGCGCGATAAATCTCTGTTCGCGATTTTTCTATTTCCCGTAACAGGGCAGTGAGATTTTTCTGCCGCCCGGATATCGGGATCGTAGTTCCGGCGTTAAAACAGCTACGAGCACTCTCGACCGCCCGCCTAATGGCTTGCTCTTGCGAACTGCTCATGCCTGCCCCTTTCTACTTCCTAACACCTACTTCCTATCCGGTTCCCTATTATTTCGCTATTAACCGGCCTGTTTCGAATATTTGCGGCGATAGATTTCCCGCATTAACAGCGCCTCCGCCTTTTTTAACGGCTTTGCCCCGCAAACGCGGGCGTAACGCGCCGCTAAGGCGTTCTTTTCTAGCACTATCTGGGCGCTATGAGCAGCATCCAGATCCGCGCCGAGACAATAGGCCGCCGTGTTGGTCAGCACCGCATTCCCCCGGGTAGTTCCATCAGCTTTCAGCCCGATAATCTGCGCAAAATCATCCAGGTAGGCAGGTAGTTTTCCTCCAAAAAAGTCCGCTACCTCTGCGTGGTGACAGGTAATAATGGCGCCAACATCGGGGCGCTCCTGATAGATCCGCGAGTGATTCGCCTGCGTCGCTGCGTCGGGGGTGGTAGGACGACCTTGTTCATCAACCCAAACCAGGGCGTCATCTTCCTCCTCGCGCCGGGAAGTAAGCGAACGCGCCGGCAGCGGCGGCAAGCAGGACAGTTCCCGCTGGTACAAATCCTTGGCTACCTTTTCCAAAGCGTTGGCGAGCCGCCGCGCCCCCTCAGCGCTTTCAGCCCAAATCATGGCGCCATGAGCTTTCATCAAAATCACCTGCGCCCCGGTGCGCTGCAGGGTTTCTTCCACCCCGCGGTGTAGCTTCTTCGTCGAGGGCAACCCATAGGGAGCCACCGGCAGCACCTCTTGTCCCAATGCTGCTTGCGCTTCTTCGTCCAGTGGGAAATCCTTTTTTGCCAGCGATAGGGCAGAGGCATAGGGCTGGTGGGTATGAATCACCCACCGCGCCTGCGGAAATAACCGATAGGTGAGGGCGTGCATTGGGTATTCAGAGGAAGGCTTATACGGGCCAGACCATTCCTTGGAGCCAGTGCATAAAGCCAGCTCCTCCTCAGTCATGGTTTCGTAACGGCGCCCCGAGGGGGTAATCAAAAATTCGTCCGCGCTGCCTCGCACCGAAAAATTACCCCAGGTGCGCACCACTAGCCCATCAGAAAGCAGCTGATGCGAAAGCTCGACTAGTTTCGCGCGCTTGGTATCTTCGTCGCAGTTCACAGCTTTACCACCTTTTGGAATACCCGCTCGAAGGCAGCAAGCGCCTGGTCGATATCCTCTTCGTTATAAGCAGCCGAGGTGTAAAGACGGGAACCTGCCAGAGTCACGATTCCTTCTGCCATATAGGCCGCGCCCATATGCTCCATTTCTTTCTTCCGCTGGCTGGTCGCTTTCAAAACGTTCGGGATCTCCCAGGGTTTCTTCCAGTTGATCGCAAAATGCATAGTCCCCACGGTCTCCAGGTGACACACGCTGCGCTGGTTAAACGCTACAAACGGCAGACGATATTGCTTGATGAGGGCGCGCAGACCATCGGTTAAGCGATCCCCCATCTTGGCGGCGCGGTCACACGCCGCGGTTTCAGCAATCTCTTTAATGGTGTAGTAACCGGCCAGCGAAGACAACGGATTCGCGGTCATGGTTCCCCCGACCAGTGCTTTCTTTACTTTATCTCCGGTTTGGATCCCCGCGGCGAGGTAGCGCATATATTCTTTGCGTCCTCCCAGACCCCCCGCAGAGGGATAGCCACCAGCGATTACTTTGCCGAATACGGTCAGATCGGGCATCACTCCGAAGTAGCCCTGCGCCCCATGCTCAGAAATCCGGAAGGCAGTCACTACTTCGTCAAAAATAAGTAGCGCTCCGTATTTATTGGCCAGCGCCCGCGCGCCTCGTAAAAATTCTTGAGTAATCGGACGAGTACCGGACTCCGGCCCGATCGGCTCGATCATAATCGCGGCGGTACCGCCAGTTAGTTTCTTGTGCTTGAGTTTGCGTTCCAAGTCTTCGAGATCGCCGGGGAAAAACTCATCAGTCAGCCACATACACCGCAGGGGAATCCCGCTGGCCTGGGTGAACTTTGACCCCGGAATTCGGATACCGTAGGCAAGCTGGTCTGACCAGCCATGGTAGGCGCCGCCCATTTTTAGGACGTGGCGATGCTTATTGGCTAGGCGCGCCTCCGTAATGGAGGCCATACAGGCCTCGGTTCCGGAGCCGAAAGCGCGGAACATATCCACGGAGGGAATCAGATCCCGCACTAGCGCGCCCAGACGGTACTCATATTCATGGAAAAGCCCGGTGGAGGGGCCGCAAGTATTAAGTAAGTCAATAACTTTTTCCCGCACCTGCGGGGGGTTAGACCCCAGGACGGTGGGTCCGCCCGCTTGCAGGAAATCCAGATACTCATTACCGTCCAGATCAGTCAGCTTATTGCCGTTAGCGCCCGTAAATACCAGGGGGAAGGGATGGTTAAACGCCAGATTATGTTGCACCCCGCCCGGGATAACCTCCTGTGCTTCCCGGATCATCGTCCGCGATTTGGTGCACTTTTTTGCAAAATACTCGTCCTCATACTCGCGCAAAGCAGAAGGAGAAATCGAGTAAACAGGTTGTTTGATTAGCTCATCAAGCTCGCGCGTTACCTGTCGCGCTCCTGGACGATTGATATCCATTTTTTACCCCCATTAGACAATGTGAGCGCTTACTCACAACAGTGTGATTTAGATTAATCCTCAAAGACAATTCTGTCAATGATCAGACTGCCCGGGGCGGTTTTGGTACAGGTTTTTCCCCTGCTGTACAAGTTTCTCAGCTTTTTCTTGTAACTGCTTTACATCTATGCTGCTATTAAGCAGATCATAAGGGATGCTTTCTAAACCTTTATGGTTTCTGCGTCCATATATCACCTGGTTGTTACCCCCAGCAATCCTAGACCCCTTTAAGCCATAGCGGTGTCTGGAGAATTTATCCACTACCCGCAGGTTGGTCACACTTCGTTTGGTTTCCATCTCATAGGCGTGCCGCTCCCCCGCGTTTCGGTATTTCATATACACGAAGCTAAAGAAGAACAACCCCGGTATCAGTAGCAGCCAGCGAAAATCATCATCCCAGCCAACTAAGTCACTACCTAAGAACAGTGCCAGGAAGAAACTAAAAAACTCGAACAGGAAAGAAGTAACAATCAGTTTGGTCATGTTTATAGGTACGCTACCCATAGTTTCTTTCGTGCGAGCGTTAACTGCCACATAATGCAATTGCCGTTTAGAACCACTTACCTGCAGGTAACTGTAAAGCCAGACTGGAAAATAAGCAGATAACCATGACTCGCCATTGATTGCGAAATCCTCTTTTTTCCAAGATACCCCATAGTCGTATCTGCGTAGCGTCTTATTTGCCGACAACCTGGCAATATCTTGTGCTTGCGTGCGAACCAGAGGGCGCACCTGCCTAATATCAATATCGCGTTTTTCGGCGGTGCATCCTCTTAAATAGTTGGCGTTGTACCTGACACAGTTCTTGGTGTCATAGGGCATAATCGCGTTAATGACATTTGTGGTTTTATCTTTGGCCGTCACATTTAACTTATCGGCGCTGGCTTCTATGGTGAGGTCATCGATAGCGATATCAAAGTCGCGTTCTACCTGATATTCATCAACGTCATATCGGGTTTCCCGGCGATTGTCCCGCTTGACGGTATATTTCCTGACCACCACCCCGCCGGTTCCCGACAGGCGATCGTTGGCATTAATGTCGGAAATGAAGTAAGGGAAATATACTGCGGAAATATTATCTGCAGTGAACTGTCTGGTGAAAGCGGGATGCGCGAAGAATTTTCGTTTTTCCACAAACTCTGCGATCTGTTTCTTCGCTTCCTCCCTGGTAACCGTAAAAGGCAAAATCGCGTCCGGAACTGCCCCATTAGGCACCTGTTTATTAATCGACAGCCTATGGCGGCACCAGTGACAGCGCGCCTGCATCGCGTAGGCAGTGTTGATCACCACCTCTGCTCCGCAGCTTTCACATTTGAGGGTCAGCACCTCAGAGGAGTTAACGATAATGTCTTGCGACCCTAACCCCGTGGTTACCCCACGTAATGACGCGATATCCTCATTGGTGGGCAGCAACTGTGGTGAAAACTCGTAGCGGCAATAACAACACCGCAACCTGCCGGTCTGACAATTGGTGACAATGTCGGTGGCGCCGCATTTTGGGCATTTGAACTGCCCATTCCTGGCCTTAGGGTCAGCCCTAAACGCTGCGGGCTTCCCCTCTGGCTCTAGGTAGCCTGGGTCACCCATATCCTAGAATCCCAAATAGTCTGATTTTGCTCGGTCGAACTCCTCTTGACTAATGACCCCCGCGTCCAAGAGTTTCTTCAGATTTAGGAGCCTGGTAGTGGGGTCTTCTGCCGGTTGCTTCCCTGGCTGAGAAGTTCCTGCCGCAGCCGATGTCTCAGGTGGCGTTGCAGTTACCGGCTGCGCTGGCAACGGTTGCGCAAAGTTAGGGTGATAGGAACTAGGCTCCGTAGGCTGCTGCATTCCCTGCGAAGCCGCGCCCACCGCGCCCATCCCCATACCCAGGAACGCCAACCCGGCACCACCACCGTTCTCGCCACCAGCTTGGATACCGCGCGCAGCGGATTGCTGGAAGAAGGCATTACCCCGCGAACCTGCCAGAGCATCTGCCTTCTTCACGTCCTCAAGAAGCGCCCGCGTACCCTCGTCATATTCGATTGCTAAAATCGCGGTTTTTACGATTTCGAGGCCGCGCACACTGCTCCACTGGTAGCCCGATTCAACCGCCTGCGACAAGGAGGAAGCGAAACCGATCTGATCAGCTTGAATGCCGCTCATACGGTTACCGCGACTGGGATCATTGGTGTAGTGCGAGAATGCCGCCGATAAGCTACTCACAACCTCGTTAAAGAGCTGTTCTCCCGCAGGATTATCCATATCCGAAAAATCGAACTGAGGCGCTCGCGCCACCAGATAGTTAACGGGCACAAAGTTCTTGATAAACAGAATCGGATCGACGATTCTCAGGGTATAGGTGCCGCGAGTGATCGCCCCTACCTGGGTACCGAGGTAGGCATCATCCCAATAAATCTGAGATTGGGTACCGAACCTGTTATTGGGAATTTCACGCAGATTCACATAAAAGAAGAGCTGCTGAGCTGCGGGTATTCCCCCAAACTTAAAACGTTCCCACGACTGCTTGATTAGAGCAGCCTTTACACCGTCACCAACAAAAATTGATTTCGAGTTGGGGTCGTCATTGGAGTATATATATCCGCCTGCTTGGGTAATCAGCCCAGTAATCGCCCCCTCTTGCATGGTCACCATAGCGGTTCCTTCGGGAACGATCACTCGAGCACCATTAGTGATTACATTGGCGCTGCCGCGAGTGTTGGAGCCACGGGCATTATTCGTGCCCAGGGGAACGCCCGAAAAAATGCCTGCAGTGGGAGAGATGCCCGGTTGAGGAGCATAAAAGTCTTGCCATTGATCCGCAAAGGAACCGCCGATCGAGCCGGTAAACGCTTGAATGAAACCCACCTGGAACCTCCAGTGGTAATGAGTTGGGACTAACCTATAGAAAAATTATATGGGCCGGTGGTGAAGCTCGCCACAGATAGGGATCAGCGGCCGATTCCGCGAAGGGGTGCGGCAGGAGAAAAATAGCACGAAAAATTAGCGAAATAGCCCCTAGGACACGGAAGACGTGTTACTATCACGCCAGATATGTGAGAGCTCACTCACCGAAAAGAGGAAATCAAATGGAATGGGCAACGCAGCGCTTCCAGCAGTTAGATCCTAAGAGAGCAAGGCGGATCATTGACGCTGCAGTCAGCGAGTTCGCAGAGAAAGGCTATGAAGCGGCCAACACCAATCAGATTGCGAAAGCTGCCGGAATCTCCGTCGGATCACTGTTTCAGTACTTCAAAACTAAGGAAAACCTGTTCCGGTATGTGATTAATTTAGGAGTCGGGATTATCGAAACCGATATCGGCCAGATATTAGAAGATGAGATCAGCGGGCGGGAAAAACTCCATAAACTGATGCTGCTAACCGTAAATTCCTGCGAACAATACCCCGAATACCAGCAGCTTTACCATGAGATCACCGCTACCGGGAATCGGGACTTAACCTTGGATATCGCTCGCGAATTAGAAAGCTATAGCGCAGCTGGGCTAGTGAAGTTAATTAAACAAGGACAAGAGCGGGGCGAGATCCGCACGGATTTACCCGCGGAAGTCCTGGCTTTCACCGTGGATAACACTATGGTGATGATGCAGTACTCGCTATCTACCCCTTATTTCAAAGGACGCGCCCAGCTATATCAGATGGCACCAGCGAAAGAATTCGCCGAACAGATGACGGAAATCCTCTGGTCCACCCTAGAAAAGAGGCAATAATGTACTGCTTAACCTATGACGTGGGAACTACCGGGGTTAAAACCTGTTTATTTGAAGTCAGCGACCAGATTCGCCCGGTAGCCAGTGCCAGTGAAGGCTACGGTTTGCAAGTAGTTCCCGGCGGCGGCATTGAGCAAAACCCCGATGACTGGTGGCAGGCAATGGCTAACGCTACCGCGCAAATAAAAGCCCAGGCTGAGGCGGAGCTGGCACAGATAAAAGGGATCAGTTTCTGTTCTCAAATGCAGTCCCTGGTACTGCTAGATAAAAATGCTCGTCCAGTACACCCTTCAATGTCTTATATGGATCAGCGCGGCGGCCCCCAGCTGCGAAAAATAGCTGGCCAGGCACCCCGGATAGCTGGGATAAACCTGGTGAAACTGCTGCGCAGCCTCTACCATACCGGCGCGGTGTCTGCCTCGGCGAAAGATCCGGTTTGGAAATACCATTGGATGAAAGAAAACCGACCGGAAGAACTCGCTAAAGCCCATAAATGGCTAGACGTTAAAGACGCTATCATTGCCCGGATGACTGGCGAATTTACTATGAGTGAGGACAGCGCATTTTCTACATTGCTGTACGATATTCGCTCAAAAGAAAAGCGTTTCAGCCCCGCGATGTTAAAGATGCTGAAAGTAGACCCGCAGCTGATGCCGCCGATCGTGGCTTCTACCGATATTGTGGGGCAGCTTCGCCCTCAGCAAGCTCGCGAACTCGGGCTAAAAGCAGGGGTGCCGGTCTTTTCGGGAGGAGGGGACGCCTCCCTGATCCCGGTAGGGGCGGGGGCTGCTAGGAAGGGCGACACCCACGTGTATATGGGTACTTCCGGGTGGGTGGAAACCGTAACCGACAAGATCACGATTGATACTTCTGCCATGATTGCCACCGTGGTGGGAGCTATCAGCGGGAACTACAACTATTTCGCAGAAATGGAAACCGCCGGAAAATGCCTGGAGTGGGTACGTGATCACCTAGCTAAAGATGAAATCCATATTTACCTGGACCAGAGAGATGTGGCGGAAGATCCCGAATCCGAGTTCCATTCCCTCTATGAGTACATGTCAGTCATAATCAATTCCGCACCCGCCGGAGCCGGTGGGGTGCTATTCGCGCCCTGGCTACACGGCAACCGCTGCCCCTTCGAAGACCCCAATGCTCGTGGCACCTTTATCGGAATTGGTTTAGAAACCGGGAAAACTGAGCTGCTGCGCGCAGTGGCAGAGGGCGTTTGCTACCACGTGCGCTGGTTCCTGGAAACCCAAGATAAGAAAGTCAAGACTGCGCCCCGACTGCGGTTTGTAGGCGGCGGGGCACTCAGCCCGGTGACCTGCCAGATTCTCGCGGATATTACCGGAAAACCCGTGGATACAGTAGCCAATCCGCAAGATGTAGGAGCAGTAGGAGCCGCGTTGGTGATAGCCGCCGGATTAGGAGAAATACCTTCGTTAGCGGAGGCCTCTTCCCTAGTTCCGATTACCGCCTCCTATGAGCCGAATCCCGAATTTAAAGACCGCTATGACCAGATGTTTGCGGCTTTTAAAGATATTTATCCGGCAAATAAAAAGATTTTCGTGCAATTGGAGGCACTTCGATGAACTCGGAAGGAAATCTTCCCTCGCAAATAGAGGGCGAACCAGCGGCATCAGCAAAAGCCCCCTTGCCCGGCGAGGCTGCTAAAGGCAAAGATGCAGCTATCCAAGCTCTAAAGTTCACCTTGCTGTCGATCTCCGCCGGGCTGGTGGAGGCGGCAAGTTTTGCTCTTTTAGAGTGGTTAACTCCCCTGCCCTACGCCTGGACCCACTTTATTTCCATTACCCTCTCGGTAATCTATAACTTCACCCTCAACCGGCGTTACACCTTCAAATCCGCCAATAACGTGCCGATTGCAATGGTCAAAGTCGCGGTTTTCTACGCCTTCTTTATCCCCATCACTATGTGGCTGGGGGCACTGGCCGCCAACGCCGGTGTCAACGACTTCATCATCAAAGGCGTAACCATGATCCTTAACTTCATCGGCGAGTTCGCCTGGTGGAAGTGGGTAGTGTTCCGCGGCACCGAAAACACTAACGACCTGGCACGTAAGTAGCTCGCCGCTACTAGGGCTGGTCGGCAAAAAGATGCGAGAGGGGCTTGAGCCGAGCGAAGCAAGGCTCACCGGGGTCCCCCGAGTACTTTTTGCCGGCCAGCCCGGGTTTACGTCCTAGATTGACTGGTAGTTGAGACCGTTATCCGGTCACCCGGCTTACGTCGCGGGCCCCGCCTTGATCGGCACTCAGGGCGCAGGCAGCGTACAGTTTCAGGGCGTCCGAAACTGTACGTTTGCGGCTGCGTGGAGTATAAGGATGGGGACGCTGCTCCATTTTTTCGCGGCGGCGATTAAGCTCCGCCTCCGGAACCTCTAAGGTCAAGGATTCGGTATTGACGTCGATAGTGATTTCGTCCCCGTCCTCGATCAGGGCAATCAAACCCCCATCGGCGGCCTCGGGAGATATATGCCCCACCGAGATCCCAGAGGTACCCCCCGAAAAACGCCCATCGGTTATCAGGGCGCACTTTTTCCCTAAGCCCCTCCCTTTTAGGAACGAGGTCGGGTAGAGCATTTCTTGCATTCCCGGCCCGCCCGCCGGCCCTTCGTAGCGAATCACTACCACATGACCAGGCTTAACGCTGTGGTCGAGGATTTTTTCGATGGCTTCTTCTTGGGATTCCATCACAATGGCTTTACCGCGGAAATGGTACAGGTCGCTGTCGATTCCGGCGGCTTTAATAATGGCGCCTTTTTCTGCCAAATTTCCCCGTAAAACCGTAAGTCCCCCATTGGCGGAATAGGCGTGGGCAATGTCGCGGATACAACCGCTGACCGCATCGGTATCGAGCTCTTTCCACTGGTTAGTAGTCGAGAATGGCTCGGTAGTGCGCACTCCCCCGGGCGCTGCCTTAAACAACTTTTCAGCCTTGTCTGTTGCAGAGCCGCCGCGTACATCCCAATCGGCTAGCCATTTTTCTAACGAGGGCGCATGAATCGAGGTGACCTCGCGGTTTAACAGTCCGGCGCGGTCTAGCTCCCCCAGGAGAGCTGGAATTCCCCCGGCGCGATGCACGTCCTCCATATGGTAATCATTGTGGTTAGGAGCCGCTTTGCACAGGCAAGGCACGCTGCGTCCCAGGCGGGAAATATCTTCCAAATCAAAGCACACCCCGGCTTCGCGGGCAATCGCCAGCAGGTGTAACACCGTATTGGAGGAGCCCCCCATTGCCATATCTAGGCTCATGGCGTTAAGAAAGGCTTCGCGAGAGGCAATCTGCCGAGGCAAAACCGCGTCCTCTTCCTGACCATAGTAACACTCACATAGCTGCACGATTAGCTTGCCAGCCTGGGTAAATAGGTCGCGGCGCGCAACATGGGTCGCCAGGGTAGACCCATTGCCGGGCAGCGCCAGCCCCAAAGCCTCCGTCAGGCAGTTCATCGAGTTGGCGGTAAACATTCCCGAACAAGAACCACAGGTGGGGCATACCGCTTTTTCAATCTCGGTCAGCTGTTGATCAGAAATATCCTGGTCAGCGGTCGCATTCATGACTGTAATTAGGTTGCCGTGTCCGTTTTGGGACGGTCCCACAATCATATTGGGGTCGATGCCGCGTCCGGCCTCCATGGGGCCGCCCGAGACAAACACCGTCGGGATATTGAGCCGCATAGCCGCAATCAACATTCCCGGCGTAATCTTGTCGCAGTTAGAGATACAGACTAGGGCGTCCGCACAGTGAGCATTCACCATATATTCCACACTGTCCGCGATAATCTCCCGGCTAGGCAAAGAATAGAGCATCCCTTGATGCCCCATGGCAATTCCGTCATCAATAGCAATGGTGTTGAACTCTTTTGCCACCCCACCGGCATCTTTAATTGCCTGCGCTACCAGTGGCGACACTTGGTTTAGGTGTACATGACCCGGTACAAATTGGGTAAAAGAGTTGGCAATGGCGATAATCGGTTTTCCGAAATCACTGTCACTCATGCCGGTGGCGCGCCACAGTGAGCGCGCGCCTGCCATATTGCGGCCGGCAGTCGAAGTTCTTGAACGAAGTGGATAAGCCATTTTCTCTCCCAAAATAATTGTCTGTAGTTGCGGGGTGCGGTTACGAGGAAGAGGGCGCGCGAGCTGGAATCCCGACCCTCACCCTAAGTGCGAGCGGAGCAGATTTTTCCGCCCGCGTCCTCACTGCAACTAGTCACAAAGCTGATACGTCCAACCGTACGGATCGGGCGCTTCCCCATTTTGAATGTCTACCAGACGCTGATGAATGCTGGCGGTGACCGGTCCGCAAGGTACTTCCACCTCGAAATCATCGGAGCCGAGCCGGCCAATCGGGGTTACTACCGCCGCGGTCCCGCAGGCGAATACTTCGCTGACTTCACCGGAGCGAATATCTGCTACCAGCGACTCTAGAGAAATATCGCGTTCGAACACCGGGGTGCCACTATCGCGCAGTAGGCGGCAGATCGCCGAGCGAGTACCGCCCTCCAAGATTACGCCGGTAAGGCGCGGAGTATGTACCGAGCCGTCTTTACGCACCACAAACACGTTCATGCCACCTAGTTCTTCCAGGTTTTCTCCACGTTTGGTGTCCAAGAAACACACCTGTTCATAACCCTTTTCCGCGGCCAGATTTTGGGGCAGCAGCGAGGCCGCATAGTTGCCTCCGCATTTCGCTTCCCCGGTTCCGCCGGGACCTGCCCGATGGTAGTGGCGGTCAACCCAAATGGAGACTCCTTTGGCTTCCCCGCCCGAGAAATAGGCGCCAGACGGAGAACCAATCACCAGATATTTCGCTTCACTGGCAGAATGTACCCCCAGGTAGGGCTCAGTTGCGATCATAAAGGGGCGCAGATAGAGAGAGGTGCCTGGCGCGGTGGGAACCCAGCGTTTATCGGCGCGCACCAGGTCTACTACCGAAGCTACGAAGTCCTCTTCCGGGATTTCCGGTAGTGCCAGACGCCGCGCCGATGCATTCAAGCGCGCAGCATTATAACGAGGACGGAAAGCCCAGATCGAGCCATCTTTATGGCGATAGGCTTTTAGACCCTCAAAAACCTCTTGCCCGTAGTGGAACACTACAGCTCCTGGCGACAGGCTCAAGTTCTCGAAGGCTTGCACGCGGTGTCCGCTCCACCCTTCACCTGCTTTCCAGTCGGCAACCGCCATGTGATCGCCGAACTTTCTGCCAAAAGACAAGGAATCCATAATCTCGCGGTATTCTTTGTCGCTGGCTGGATGCTGGTTGGGCTGCAAAGTAAAGCGCCCTGCCAATTCATCCGCGCTCGGCAGCGGTACCTGCGATGCTTCCTCTAACTTGGTTGGCACATGGGTTAAACCATTCTCGCTCATGATTATGTTCTTTCCGGCTCCTGGGAAGCCTATTCTGGGGTTTAAACTTTTTTAAGGTCAGTGGGTGACCAGTTTTTCTCAACAGAGTACGGATTTTCGTTCCGCCCTAGAGGCGGGCAGCAATCGCATCTCCAATCTGGCTGGTACTGCGCTGCAAAGGCTGACCTTGCTCGGCGGCGAGGGCGCGCTCCTCCATATCGGCAGCGATCGCGGCGCGGATATTGTCTGCCTGCTGCCCTGCGCCCTCGTTTTCTAGCAGCATCGCTACTGAGGAAATCGTGGCGGTAGGATCGGCGATCCCCTTCCCGGCGATATCGGGTGCCGAGCCGTGTACCGGTTCAAACATAGAGGGGAAGGTACGATCTGGGTTGATATTTCCTGAGGCCGCCAGCCCAATCCCCCCGGTGATCGCTCCTGCTTCATCAGTCAAAATATCGCCGAACAAGTTATCGGTGACGATCACGTCGAAACGCTGC
>OBWZ01000205.1_pt1 | contig 31458 bp, 24 predicted proteins | sample 1476561 | NCBI WGS metagenome assembly OBWZ01 (sample SAMEA2580138, study PRJEB22360) | human gut metagenome | biome: human gut; feature: human-associated habitat; material: faeces | place: Denmark | collected 2008/2010 | reverse complement strand
AAGTAGAGGTAGTAGATCCCCAATCCCGTTGAACACCGCCTTGGGGCGGTAGGGGAACTTCTGGATATCCTCGCGAGAAGTTGAACCTGACAACACTAGGTAGGAATCCATGCCGCTCTCGACCCCGGCATGAATATCAGTGTCCATGCGGTCACCAACCATGGCCGCATCCTCAGAGTGGGCGCCCAGCTTATTGAGTCCAGCCCGGAACATCACCGGATTCGGCTTACCCACAAAATAGGGCTGGCGCCCGGTAGCCCTGGTGATCATTGCCGCCACTGAACCCACCGCGGGCAGAGTTCCGTCCTCGGAAGGACCGGTAGTATCCGGGTTGGTGCAAATGAACTTCGCGCCCTTTTCGATTAGTCGAATCGCTTTGGTAATATTCACGAAATCGTAGAAGCGGGTTTCACCCAGGACTACATATTCCGGATCGGTTTCAGTCATGATATAACCGGTTTCGTGGATCGCAGTGGTTAAACCGGCCTCTCCAATGACGAAAGCCGTAGAGTTGGGGGACTGGCTATTTAAGAATTCGGCAGTAGCATTAGCCGAAGTCCAGATGCGGTCTTCGGGAACCTCTAATCCCGAGGATGCCAGCCGTGCCGATAGGTCGCGGTTGGTATAGATAGAGTTGTTGGTCAGTACCAAGAACGGAATACTGTTTGCTTTTAGAGTTTCAATAAACTCGTGTGCTCCTGGTAGTGCCAAGGATTCGTGCACCAGCACCCCATCCATATCGGTCATCCAGGCTTTGGGTTTACGCAATTCACTAATATCGCTCATACTCCCATCCTAGCGGGGACATGCCGCAAATGCTTATCTCTAAAGTCCTGTTATCCGCCTATTTACCATCGCGAAGGCACAAGTAATCAATGCCGAGCCACCGGATCTATTCCAGGTGTGAAAGCGCTGCAAATCCAGGGGCAGTTTTAGGTATACGCATCCTGGAAAAGGAGTGTGACGCTTAACTCTTTGATGAGCGGCTAGTTTGCCCGCATATCTAGCACTTGGGCAGCGGTAGCCGCATCGATTACTAGCCGATTAGCGTAGCCGTGTTCCAAGGCGACTCTGATGATCGCTACTTTTGCGCCTCCGCCAGCAACCATTATTTTTTCGGGAATTCTGCGCAGTTGCGCGAGAGTGATCGCCATCGTGCGGTCGTTTAGTTCCGGCAGACACACCCGGCCATGGGTGTCGATGAAACGAGAACAAATATCGCCGACTGCTTTCTGCTCTAAAAACAGTTTCACATCGCGTGAGAGGGTAGGCAGGGTCAAAAGATAGGAACTTTTGGCCGCATCTCCCACGGTAAAAACGGCTACCCGGGAGTCTCGTCCTCGTTTCAAAGCTGACGCCACCTGCTTTTCTTTCGTCATTGCCTCTTTAGCTTCGGCGCTTTGAAATACGGTGGGTGCTCCTAAAAGGTGTGCCTTGGCCTTAAAAGCCTCGGCGAAACGATTGACCGCCTCGATTTCGCTTTGTCCGCGCGCGAACCCGCCTACCCCTCCGCGCAGTTGCACGATCTCTACCTGCTTGCGCGGCTGGGCGGTGAGGTTTTTAGAGATTTCTTCGACGGTTCGCGACCAGGAAACCCCCACGGTATCGCCATCTTTAATCACCTTTTCCACCATTCGGGCTCCGGCTTCCCCCAGTGCTTTGCGGACTTCAATATCGGAGGGAGCGCTGGGATAAACCACCACCGCCTCCTCCAGGCCGAAACGTGAAATCAGAGCCTTCGCAGTCGACGAGTCTGCTAGTCGGGGGTCATTAACCGTGATTTTCACATATCCTTTGGCGCGTGCATAGCGCAGCAGTTTAGATACCGTGGGACGGGAGATTCCCAGCCGCGCCGCCACTTCATTTTGGGGAAGGCCCCCATAGTAGGCTTTGGCGGCATCAATAGCTTGAATGTCTTTGCGACTCAGATTTACGGGCATGACTTTTCCCTTTGTTACAGCACCTTTGCTACAGCACTATTGTAATCATTGCGGTTACCCTAGGAAAGTATCTTCGCAGAGATCGCGGTATGTTTATTGCTCTTTAGGTTCTGTAATGGAAATATGTTGCAATTAAGGTCTGAAAGTCACAGGACTTTCCGCACTAGCAGGGCACTAGGAATCAGCTAGAAGTCAGCCTCGGAGGATTGGGGAGCTAGTGCAATGGAAATAGTAAGCTGTTCGTGAATCTTCGGGGCATAGCTGGCTACTAGCGCAGCCAAAAGCCAAGAAACACTTATGGATTCCCAGCCTGGAATAAGTGCCTGGTAACGATCTTCAGATATTTTCGCGTTGGTATTTTTAGGGAGGACGGAATCGCGCGGGCTATCAGCGGTTACGGAAATTCCGCAGGAGTTAATAAAAGCTATCGTTTCCCTAGCAACTTCCCCGGGTAACCGGGTATCTGCGGTGATGGATAAATTAGCGATGGTGCTCGCAGGAATGAATTCGCAGTCCATCCATTGCGCAGCTGCCTGGTAGCTGCTGAAATTCGGAGTCAGCTGGGAAAAATCTGCGCTGGTAGTGGGATCAAACTGAAAAATAACTTCTGAAATCTGGAGCTGGTACAGCTTTTCAGTAGCTTTCCAAAATGCCTCCAGCGTCTGAGATATAGCAGCTGGTGAATCCGTAAAGCTGGGAGCAATAAAATATGCGGTCGCTTCAGTATGCTGCAGTCCGGGTTTTACAGTAACTTCTGCAACTTGCCAGGTTTCTCCATGGTCGTATCGCTGGGGAAAGTCCGCGATGAAAGTGTGCTGCCAGGCGTAGATAGCATTAACCAACGGTTCGCTGCCCTCTTCTACTTCCGGTAGGGGGCAACCTGGTTTTCCAAGTAGGGAAATATAGAAGCCGCAAAACATGGTTATTCTTCACCTCCACCTGCTCTGCCGGGGCTGGTACTCGCTTCGAGCTACTCCTATCCTCGAAAATACGGGAAAGTATCGGGGCAAGCAATAGGCTCAGCAGTTTTAACTACTGGCAGCTCCTGGGTAGAATCGCGGGGTGATAAATGCGCAAGATATGGAAGTGCGGATCGGGCAGCGGCTCTTGGTGTCTCGCACCAATTTGCGGATTGATAAAGGAATGCGGATCGGCCTAGTAGGGCGCAATGGCGCTGGTAAAACCACTTCTATGCGCTTAATTGCGGCGCTAGTGGCTCTCGGTAAACATCGCTCCAGCGGTTCCCTTAGCGAGGAAGAAGCCCAAGAACTAATCGACAATATCGATTTTCAGGGCAAAGTAACTTCCTCCGGGTCGGTAGGGTATCTGTCACAAGACCCAGCAGTGGGGGTGAAACAAAAGGACGGAATTTCTCGGATAATGGCGGTGCGGGATTTGGATCGCACTTTGCGAGCAATCGAGAATGCCCAAGAAAAAATGTCCACCACCAGTGGGGAAACCCAGGCGAAGGCGATAGAAAGATACGCCCGCCTAGATGAAGAATTCACCCGGCTAGGCGGGTATGCTGCCCGCTCGGAAGCTATGCAGATCGCGCACAACTTAGGCTTAGACCAAGGCGCGCTAACTCAGCCACTGGCGACCCTTTCCGGAGGACAGCGCCGCCGGGTAGAACTGGCGCGGGTACTGTTTTCCCAGCCGGACGTACTGCTTCTAGATGAGCCCACCAACCACTTAGACCATGACTCCATTATTTGGCTCCGCGATTTCTTGCGTACCTATGCCGGCGGTTTCGTAATGGTCACCCACTCTACGGCGCTGCTAAAAGACACGGTAAACCAGGTTTGGTACCTGGATGCCTCCCGGGCGGTAATTGATCAATACAAACTGGGGTGGGATGCCTACCTGAAGCAGCGCGCCCAAGATGAGGCGCGGCGACGTAGGGAGCGGCAAAACGCCTTAGCGAAAGCACAGGCATTGCGCGAGCAAGGCGAAAAAATGCGGGCAAAAGCCACTAAGGCAGTCGCGGCGCAACAAATGCTGCGGAGAGCTGAGGAACTAGTAAAAGAAGCCGGGAACGAAACCAAAGTAGAAAAAGTTGCCCGCCTGCGTTTTCCTACTCCACTAGCTTGCGGAAAAGTGCCGTTGAATGCCCGCGGCCTCGCGAAATCTTATGGCAGCCTAGAAGTGTTCAGCGGCCTCGATTTATCAATCGACCGCGGCAGCAAAGTGGTGGTACTCGGGGAGAACGGCGCGGGGAAAACCACGCTGCTGCGCTTACTAAACGGGATCGAGGAGCTAGATGCGGGGGAAGTTGTGCCCGGTCACGGCCTCAAACTGGGCTATTACGCCCAAGAGCACGAAACTCTAGATCCCTCCCGCACGGTTTATGAAAATATGACCGCGGCGGCTCCCGACCTGGATGAAACCCATGTGCGCAATATTTTGGGACAGTTCCTGTTTTCGGGTGAGGATGCTTTTAAGCCCGCCAGCGTGCTTTCTGGGGGAGAAAAAACCCGGTTAGCTTTAGCCACCTTGGTGGTTAGCGGCGCCAATGTGCTGCTGCTTGATGAACCTACCAATAACCTAGATCCGGCGTCTCGGGAAGAAATCTTGCATGCCCTCGACCAATACGAGGGCGCAGTGGTGCTGGTAACCCACGATCCGGGGGCTGTTGAGGCGCTCAATCCGCAGCGGGTGTTACTCCTGCCCGATGGGGATGAAGATTTATGGAGTGATGACTACCTAGATTTGGTCGAGCTGACGTAGCTAGCTGCCGGTCTTACTCGTTGCCTTGCTGGGGCTAGCGGGTAATCCGAGGCTAATCTAAAGTTGCCGTATCGACCTCGCTAAAAGGAACCACTTTGGTGGGGAAAGAGCGATAAGCCAGGTATTGCTGTAAAAATTCGGTATGTTCATCGCAAGTCAGCCAGGTTTTGTGTACCGGGCGGGGAATCTTGGGGTTGCGCCACAGTACCGCTTTGGTTGCCGGGTTTTCGCACCGGCGCGCCGAACAAATATTGTCTTCTGGTCCTTTAGCTAAAGCCATGTTTCTCCTTGTCCTTGATTTTCATTCTAGAGGCTTAGCTAGGATGGGGCTATGAGCTTCGAGTTAACCCTGGTACGCCACGCGCAGGCTGGTTATGGCAGAGGCGACCACGGCCGTCCTTTGACCCCAGCCGGGGTGCGGCAGGCGCGGCAGCTGGGGACGTTATTGGTTAAAGAGGGCGTTGAGGTCGAGCTGATATTGCATTCTACGGCGACTCGCGCGGCTCAAACTGCGGAGCAGCTTGGGCAATCTTACCCAGGCGTACAACTACTGGCAGAGGATGAGCTTTATCACTGCTCCCCGGAGCGGCTACTCAGTCTAGTGGGGGAGTATGCGCCCGTAGGTGGTAAAGCCATTTTGGTAGTGGGACACGAACCGATTATCTCGATGACTGCCCAGCTATTAGCTCCAGACAACGCCGGTATTACCTATGGAGTATCCACCGCTACCGCTATTGCTTTTAAAGTTACCGGATTTAATCACCTTGGTTCTTCCAGTGGGGAACTAACCGGAGTTTTTCACGCCCCACTGCGCGCCTAGGCATAGACGCATATCCTGACATTTTCGTTGTGCTGCTACTTGGCTTTAATTGCCTAACGCACTGTTAGAGACAGTGCTGGGGAGCACTTCAAAAGAAGTGCTCCCCGGCAACTTAGAGAGTTTTAGCTTAATGATCGACGATAGTTCCCTTGGGGACTACGGTGATACCGCCCTCGGAAATTGTAAAGCCCCGTTCGCGGTCTTTATCGTGATCAACGCCGATTTGTACGCCCTCGGCGACTCGCACATTCTTATCCAAGATGGCATTGTGGATCACGGCGGAGCGTTCCACATCTACACCATTCATTAGCACTGAGCCGTCCACAGATGAGAAGGAATGCAAGTGCACTCGGGGAGAGAGCATGGAACGTTCCACGCGTGCCCCGGAAATAATTACCCCGGGGGACACGATTGAATCCAGAGCCATGCCGCGGCGATTCTCGTCACTAAAAGTGCTCTTGGCGGGGGGCAACCAGGCGTCTAGCTTTGTGTAGGTCGGCCAGTCAAAGTTGTAGAGGTTGAACACTGGGGATACTGAGAGCAAGTCCTGGTGGGCCTCGTAGAAGGCATCGATCGTACCCACATCGCGCCAATAATCACGGTCGCGGTCGGTAGCGCCCGGAACTTCGTTCTCAATGAAGTCATAGCAGTTAACCCCGCCATGCTCTACGAAGTAGGGAACCAAATCCCCACCCATATCGTGCTTTGAGTCTTCATTCTTGGCATCTTCTTCTAAAGCAGCCACTAAGTCTTTGGTAGTGAAAACGTAGTTACCCATCGACGCCAAGAACTTGGTGGGATCATCAGGCAGCCCTTCGCAGGTATCGGGTTTCTCGATGAAGCGATTAATCGTTCCATTAGTTTGATCAATAACCCCGAAAGCGCTGGACAGTTCAACCGGTTGCCGAATCCCGGCGACCGTACACGGCAGGCCGGATTTAATGTGGTCATCTACCATTTGTGAAAAGTCCATGCGATAGATATTGTCCGCCCCGATAATCAGGACGTAGTCGGGATTCTCATCACGCACAATATTTAGCGACTGGTAGACCGCATCTGCGCTGCCCAAATACCAATGCTTGCCGCGCCGCTGTTGGGCGGGCACCGGGGCAACATAGTTGCTCAGCAAGTCTGACATCCGCCAGGTGGTAGCTAAGTGGCGGTCTAGCGAGTGCGATTTGTATTGGGTGAGTACCACCGAGCGGAGATAACCGGAGTTCACCACATTGGAAAGCGCGAAATCGATCAAACGGTAGGTTCCACCAAAGGGAACCGCCGGTTTCGCTCTATCTAAAGTAAGGGGCATCAGGCGCTTGCCTTCGCCGCCAGCCAGAATCATTGCTAACACATTAATTTTTCCCATGACGTCAGCTTATGCCAAGCCGCAGGGCTTGCGCGGGGATTTGAGCTTGATTAATTAAATGGTAATAGTCCGCTTACGTAGAATTTTCAAAATATTAGTCTTCCGCTTTTTGTCTTGCCCCAGAATTCAGCGCAGAGACTTTCCCCGGGATAAGCGTTTTTGGTGCGGGGTAGGAGCGAAGGATTTCCCGTTTTTGCCCCGCGCCTTCACGATTCCACTAATCTAGTAGATAGCGGCAAAATTAAAGGTCACCTAGGAAAGGATCCCCAGATGCGTGTCGATTTGTTGAGTCGAGAGTACCCCCCATATGTCTATGGTGGCGCTGGCGTCCATGTAACTGAGTTGGCAAAGGTGCTGGCGGAAAGAATTGAGGTGGGGGTACATTGTTTCGATGGCTCCCGTCCCGATAGTGGCGGGAAAATCCAGGTTACCGGATACGACTATTGCCGCAAGCAGGACGGAGCGAACGCCGCGCTGCGTACCCTGGGGATCGACTTGCAGATGGCGCAGCATTGCGACCAAGCCGACTTGGTGCATTCTCATACCTGGTATGCCAATATGGCTGGTCACTGGGCAAAGAAATTGTACGAGGTTCCGCATGTGGTGACGGCTCACTCTTTAGAGCCGCTCCGTCCTTGGAAACGGGAACAATTAGGTGGGGGCTATAACCTGTCATCCTGGGCAGAAGAAACTGCCTATCTAGCAGCCGATGCGGTGGTGGGGGTTTCTCACGGGATGAAGGAAGATATTTTACGTGCCTATCCGCAGATAGACCCGGATAAGGTTCATGTTATCCACAATGGTTTGGATCTAAGCGATTGGGCGCTACCTGCTGACCAGGAAGCGGTTGCCCAAACCCTAGCTAAGTACGGTATTAACCCGGATGTACCGACGGTGGTTTTCGTAGGGCGGATAACCCGCCAAAAAGGTCTGCCACACTTCTTGCAGGCGATCAAACAGATTCCGGCAGATTCTCAGGTAGTGCTATGCGCCGGGGCGCCCGACACCCCGGAGATTGAAAAAGAAGTACGCGAGTTGGTTGACGAATTATCAGCGGAGCGTAGCGGAATCATTTGGATTGAGCAGATGCTCCCGCATGACCAGCTGGTCAACATTTTGTCGGCAGCGCATGTTTTTGTTACCCCCTCGATTTATGAACCGATGGGGATTGTCAATTTGGAGGCCGCGGCAATGGAGTTGCCGGTGGTAGGAACTGCTACCGGTGGGATTCCCGACTGCATTGCCGAGGGCGAGACCGGTTATCTAGTGCCGATCGAACAGTTAACTGACGGCAGCGGTACCCCCACGAATCCAGATAAATTCCACCGGGATATGGCCGAGCGCATCACTAAGCTGGTTGAAAATCCCGAGCTGGCCAAGAAAATGGGTAAAGCTGGACGTAAACGGGTGGAAGACAAATTCTCTTGGCAGACTGTTGCCGATAAAACTGTGGAACTATACCGCTCTTTGTTATAGAGCCAATACGCAGCTAGAAGTCTGCTAGCTGCAGCGGGGGCGAGCACTTTGGGGAAGATGCTCGCCCCCGCCACTTATCGGCAAGCACACTGGTTAAGATGGGACATATGGATACTCTGCTCCGATTAAAACACGTCAGTTTTTCGCGTGGAGGAAACCCGATCCTTCAGGATGTTTCCTTCAAAACCAAACTGGGCGAGAACTGGGTAATCCTCGGCCCCAATGGGGCAGGGAAAACCACTCTAGTATCGATTCTAGCTGCGCGTAGTTATCCCTCCAGTGGGAAAGCCAAAGTTCTAGGGGAACGTCTAGGGGCAGTACCGGTGCAAGAATTGCATGAGCGGGTGGGGCTGTGTTCAACGGCGGCGCTGCGGGTAATCCCGCGCTCACAAACCGTCAAGGCGCTGATTCTTTCCGCCGCCTATGGCACTATGGTGCGCGGACGGGATCAAGATTTCGAAGATATCGACTATCAGCGCCGTACAAACCTGATGGAATTATTCGGGGTGGCAGCTCTCCAAGACCGTAAGATAGCTACGCTTTCCGATGGGGAGCGCCAGCGGGTGTTGATTGCTCGGGCTCTAATGGCTGATCCGGAGATCCTACTTTTGGATGAACCGGTAGCGGGGGTGGATCTGCAGGCTAGAGAACTTTTACTTTCCGCTCTCGATGAGCTCAGTTCGGATCCAAAGTCACCACAGATCGTGATGGTCACCCACCATTTAGAAGAAATACCGGCATCCTTTAATCGCGCAGCCTTGATGAAGGAAGGTAAAATCATGGCTAGCGGCGATATCGATCAGGTTCTGACCAGCGAAAAGCTTTCAGAAGCATTTAGTTTGCCACTCAAATGTGGACGCAGCGATGACGGACGTTGGTGGGCGCACGCCCGGTAGTATCCGGTAACCGTCCTAGCTGGAACAAATAAATTTAAACCCCAAATATTGGTAAACAGTAAGGAAAGAATCGTGGACTCAGCGCAAGAAGATGTACTACAAAAGATTGCGGAACTGGGAGTAAAGTTCATTCGCCTGTGGTTTACCGATGTATCTGGCTCCCTAAAATCAGTGGCAATTGACCCCGCAGAACTTGAGGACGCCTTTAACGAGGGAATCGGATTCGATGGTTCCGCCATTGAGGGCTTTACTCGCGTCTACGAATCTGACATGTTGCTGCGTCCCGATGCCTCTACTTTTCAAATCTTGCCGTGGCGAGGCGAGGACGCCGAAGTCGGGCGAATGTTTTGCGATGTCTATACTCCAGATCTGCAGCCCGCCCGGTCCGATCCTCGCCGCGTACTAGAGCGGCAATTAGAGCGCGCCGCCGATCTTGGTTTTACTTTCAATATTCACCCCGAAATTGAGTTCTACCTGCTGCAGCCACCAACTTCCTTGGATGAGCCACTGCGTCCTATCGACAATGCTTCCTATTTTGACCATGTGCCTAACGGGGGAGATAACTCTTTTCGCCGTCGAGCAGTGGCAATGCTGGAAGAAATGGGAATTTCCGTAGAGTTTTCGCATCACGAAAACGGACCGGGGCAAAACGAAATCGATCTGCGCGCCTCCGATGCCCTGACCGGATCCGATAACATTATGACTTTCCGGATCCTGATTGAAGAGATCGCGATGCAAGACCGGATGGTGGCCACCTTCATGCCGAAGCCCATGGCGGGGCAGGCCGGCAGCGGAATGCACACCCATATGTCACTTTTCGAGGGCGAGCATAACGCTTTTTACGATGGTGCCAGCGATGTTTATCAGCTCTCTGCCACCGGACAGGCTTTTACCGCCGGGCTGCTCTCTCACGCGCGTGAATACTCGGCGGTGGTAAACCAGCACGTCAACTCCTACAAACGTTTGTGGGGAGGCTCGGAGGCGCCCTCCTATATCTGTTGGGGACACAACAACCGCTCGGCGCTGGTGCGGGTGCCGCTGTATAAACCAGAAAAAGCCGGCGATGCCCGCATCGAATATCGCGGAACCGATCCGGCCGCTAATCCCTATTTAGCCTATGCCGCGCTGCTGGCTGCGGGGCTAGATGGGATTGAAAAAGAAATGAAACTGCCTCTAGAAACCGAGGACGATGTTTGGCGCCTATCTGATAAGGAACGCCGCGCCCAAGGTATCCCCGCCCTACCTCTAACTTTAGAAGAAGCCGTGTCGGAGCTGCGCCAATCCGAGTTCATGGCCAAGGTATTGGGGGAGGAAGTTTTTGCCTATGTGCTGCGGAATAAAGAACGCGAATGGCGCGAATACTCGGCGCAGATAACCCGGGGAGAACTCGCAAAGTTCTTGCGAGTATAGCTATGGCTAGGAAAGTTAGTCTCGCTTCGCGCCTGCGCTCTAGCGGGGTTACCGAAGTAGCGCGCGCCGAAGGCTGGGTAAGTAGCCCGGTCTTTGCCCCGCTAGTACAAAATGAAGACTTTTGGCGGGAATTGTCAGCCTCTGCCCACCCCGACCAGGTGTTAGTGTGCTTAATCAATCTGTTAGAGGCGATAGAGGGGACGGGAGACTACCTGGCGGAGAATCCTCGCCAGCGCGCCCTGGTGATAGCTATTTGCGGAGTTTCTCGTTTTGCAGGCGATTACCTGATTAGCCATCCGCAGCTCCTGGAGCAGCTAGAATTATCACCGCCAGAGGCTTATTGGGATGGTAAACGCTATCAAGTCCGTCAAGAACTAGATTTTATTGAGCGCTACCGCGCCCAGGTGCGCCAAGAAATTTTACAGGCGGTTAATGCCCAAGAAATCCGCAATGATACCTGGATATCTCCGGAAAGCAATCTCAATGATCTGCGCCGCGCCTACCGCGCCCAGCTATTACAAATAATTGCGGAGGACGCCTCGCATCCCGATCCTTTAGCTTTCTTTTCCGTAGTAGCCGGAAAACTCAGCGCCCTAACCGACGCTACTTTAGAAGGAGCCCTCGCCCTGGCACGCGGAAAATATGATCCCGCAGGCGAGGTAGATTTCGCGGTGATTGCCCTGGGTAAAACCGGCGCGGGAGAGCTGAACTATCATAGTGACATCGACCTGATTTATGTGGCTGAGCCGGCTGAAAATGGCAGTCTCAATGAAGAAGAGGCTCTTAAGGTAGCTTCCCGCTTAGCAATCGGTATTTCGGCCGGGTGCTCTGGGCCAGGAATCGAGATGCCGCTGTGGCCAATAGATTTAGCGCTGCGCCCGGAGGGGCAAGATGGAGCTACTTGTCGCACCGTAGCTGCTCACGCCAAGTATTACCAAAAATGGGCAAAAACTTGGGAGTTTCAGGCGCTGTTAAAGGCGCGTCCGGCAGCTGGATCTCCCCGAGTGGCAGATGCCTATATGCAGGCAGTATGGCCGCTAGTGTGGACAGCAGTCGAGCGGGAAGGCTTCTTTAGCGACACTCGAGCAATGCGGATTCGAGTAGAAGAATCAATCCCTAGCCCTACAGCTGGCCGAGAACTTAAACTGGGGCCGGGCGGGCTGCGCGATATTGAGTTCTCGGTACAATTGTTGCAAATGGTGCATGGACGCACCGATGAGAACCTGCGAGTGCGCCCCACGCTACAAGCGCTAGACGCTCTCGCCCAGGGCGGATATATCGGCCGGGATCCTGCCCGGCAGTTGGCAGACGCCTACCGGTTCTTGCGGGTGGTCGCGGATGGCGCGTACCCATTTATTCCCGCAAAATCGTGAAGATGAGCGCCGGGTGGGCAGGTCTTTGCGTCAAGAACGTTTTGGCAAGAGCGGGGAACTCACCAGTTATTGGGAAAAGCTGAAACCACAGATCCGTGCCCTGCAACAAGATATTTTTTACCGCCCCTTGCTGCCGGCAACCGCGGGGCTGTCCAAAGCCGAGGCCGCCCTCAATCCCCAGGCGGCAGCCGATCGCCTCCGCTTGGCCGGATACCGGGACACTCGCGGAGCTTTAGGGCATATTGCTGCTCTGACCGCCGGGGTTTCTCGGCGCAGTCAAATCCAGAGCCATATTCTGCCGGTGCTGCTCGGTTGGTTGGCTGAGGGGCCGTCTCCCGATGCGGGCTTGTTGCGTTTTCGTCGCCTCTCGGAAGCAATTGGGAAATCCCACTGGTATATGGGACTGTTGCGGGATTCATCCCGGGTTGCCCACCGCCTGTGTACCATTTTGTCGCTCAGTCCCTATATTGCTCAGCGTCTTGAACATGTACCGGAAGCGGTGCAGTGGTTAGACGATGATGAAAAGCTCGCTACCCGCAGTTACGCTCAACTTTATGCCGAAATGGAGGCCTTGTCGCGGCGTCACCGGGACAGTTCGGCAGCGATAGATTTGATTCGCCAAACCCGGGGGCGAGAATTACTGCGTTGTGCCTTACGCGATGTGGTTAACCATTTAGATCCTATTTCTACCCAGGCGGCCATCACTGATATTAACGATGCCACCATTGCTGCCGCCAGCCAAGTAATCCTGCGCGAACTATCGGCTAAAGAGAAGGCTATTCCCCGGATTGCTCTAGTGGCGATGGGCAGAGGGGGAGGACGCGAATCTGCTTATGCCTCCGATGCTGATCTGCTAGTGGTACATTCTCCGTTAATTGATCCGCGTTGGAGCGAGCCGGGGGCAGTGGCAACAATACCGGCACCGCGGACGGAAAATACTCCTCCTGGTGCTACTTTGCGGTCTCACGCTAAACTATCCGCCCCCGAGGCTTCCCGGATTGCCGTCCTATTCGCGACGCGGCTGCAAGAAGAAATGAATCGGCCAGCTACTGCCCCCAGTTTGAAAATAGACTACGGACTGCGTCCCGAGGGCGAGGATGGAGTGCTTTCTCGCTCCCTAACGGCTCTGGGTGACTACTATGAACGTTGGGCTGAGCCTTGGGAAATACAGGCGCTACTACGTGCGCGCGCTTTTTGTGGCGACCAGGAGCTAATCACGCGTTTCGCCAAAACTATTGATCAGATTCGCTATGAACGTCCCGTTAGTGAAGGCGGTATCCGGCAAATACGTCTACTTAAAGCCCGTATGGAAAATGAGCGAATTCCCGGCGGTCAGGACGCATCTTTGCATGTAAAACTGGGGCCGGGGGGACTAAGTGACGTGGAGTGGATTGCCCAGTTATTGCAGTTACAGGGAGCGGATTCTTGCCCGCAGTTGCGGGTAACGTCAACGTTGGAAGCCTTAAAGGTAGCCGGTGAACAACGAATGCTGTCGGATGCCGATCTAAAGGTTTTGACGCAGGCCTGGAAGTTGGCATGCCGAATCCGGTGCGGAAATGTCTTGGTTACGAATCGAATGAGTGGCAATAAACTGGATTACCTACCTACCGCTGCTGCTCCTAGCTATGCCCTGGCGCGATTGCTGGGATATGCTCCCGGCAAAGAGAACGATTTGCGAGAAGACTATTTACGGCAGGCTCGCCGCGCTCGTGCGGTCATGGAGAGGGTATTTTACAATTCTTAAAATGCACAAATAGGACGAAAGAGGAACAGATGAAACTGGTTTTGATGCGTCATGGGCAAACTAGCGCAAATCTTACTGGAGCCCTGGATACTGCCGAGCCGGGTTCGCCCCTTAATGCCGAAGGGAAGCGGCAGGCACGAGCAGCGGTAAAGACTTGGGAAGAACTCGGTCTGCCTGACCCCCAACTTATCGTGACCTCGAATCTGATTCGCACCCACCAAACGGCTCGCCCTCTGGAAGAACGATTCGCCCTAACCCGGATACAAAACGGGGGCGCCAATGAAGTGCAGGCGGGAAAACTAGAAATGGCCAGTGACCTGGCTTCAGTTGAACAATATGTGCGTACTATCGGAGCCTGGATGCAGGGAGATACCCAGGTAAGGATGGAGGGGGCAGAAAGCGGCGCAGAAATTTTGGCACGTTTTAACCGGGTGGTCGCACAGGCTGCAGATGAGGTCGGTGCTGATGGGTGCGCGGTAATTGTCGCTCATGGCGCGATTATTCGCTATTGGTCGTATATGAATAGCCCGGAGATTACTTTCGCGCTGGCTGCTACGAAACCTGTTTCCAATGCTTCGCTAACGGTCTTCGAGGGCGAGCCCGGGAGCTTTTCTGCTCAGATCTGGTCTTCGCGTCCGGTAGAAGACTGGGATGTAGACGAGAGTGTAACTGAACTGCGTCCCTCGAAAGAGCTACTAGATAAGGTACTCGGCACTCCTAAAAAAGCATAGGAAGCAGGCGATAACCTGCCGAGCTAGTCTTACTAGCGTCCTATGGGAACCGTTATCCGGTGCGGCTATATCGCTTACTTTCCGCGCAGCATCCGGCGGTTAATCTTTGCTTTGTTGGGATCGACTCCCCCGGGGAGACGATAGGCTTTATTTTGCAAAGACTGCAGCCGTTGTCCCACAATCGGAACCTCGTCCTTACTAATCTCTTTCTTCAAATGATTAATAGTTTTAAGGAGCTTGGAGATCGGAACCTGATTTTTTCCTTGCCCTGCCTGGATCTTATGAATAGGTACCGAAGGTGCCACTCGGTGACACTTGCGTTCTTGCTCATTTAGCAGCTCGGCAGCCCGCGAGGAGGGGCCTTCGGAAATAAGCACAATCCCTGGCCTGCCTACCAAGCGATACACCAGGTCTTGTTTGCGGTTAAAAGCTACTGGTTCTTCTTCGACTATCCAACCGCGTTTAATAGAACGCAAAATTGCGTACACATTTCCTTTAACTCCCTCTAGCTGCTTATACATGGCGTTATTAGCCATACGGGTAAGCAGGGTAGTCGCCAGCAGCATTCCTACCGAGGCTGCAATTATGATGTAGAAGATAGTGCGTCCTGTGCTCACCGAGGTGAGTAGACAGATTATCAGCACTAGCAAAGGAACCGCTAACAGGATGGCTAGCATCGCCCACCCGATCCACGGATAGGTACGTTTGGTTACGCGGTAAACATCCGCGAAGTTGTTCCACCAGTGCTTCTTTTTCTGTGGGTTATTTTGTGTAGCCATGATGCTCTAAGCCTATCGAAAAAATGCGTAAATCGTATATTGCGCGGTTATCCCCAAAGCAAAGTTGGGAAAAATGTTACTGGCGAGCGTGGATATAGCAGTGACAAATCAGGATCAAAGCACTTTAGTGGAGATATGGAAGCTAAACATGCCCTAAACAATCCGACTTGTCCGCAGCGAAGTAAGCAAAAAAATATCGTGGATGCCGCCGGTAGCAACTGGATAGCCCTGGCGGTAGACGCTGAGCAAGCGGCGTTATTAAAACTGATAGTACCGCAGGGGAGAACTATTTTTCCCTGTCCCCACTTGATAGCTGATGACCAGGGAAAAAACTGGCTCCTGCGACCCGACTATCCCCAAAATCTGTTAGCGGGTAATAAAAATAGCCAACACGCAAAACTAAAAAGTGGTAGGGGACTGGGGGCGCTAGCGCCTGAGGGAAAGCTGGCAAAAACAACGGGACTTAGGATCGCGACCGCACCCAGAAAAATCGGTATTGCCAGGGCTGATAGTGTCGGGAAATTTGCTGTATCTGATCCGTCAGCACAAACAAACCTAAACCCCAGCCTAGATCTGACGGCAGTGCGCAGCCCCGCAACCGACTTAAACGTAAAAAGCCCTTTGCTCAAGTCGGCAGGTAAACCCCGGGCAGTTTCCCTTGCCGTAAGACCGGCTTTACCGGGGAAAGCTTCGTTTGCAGCAAAACCTGCGGCAGCCCCGCCCTCGGTATTTGCCCCAAAAACTGAGACAGAAAAAACAGGCTCGCCGAACCGAGAGGCCGGGGGGGCGCCCTCACACAATGACGGATCAGGCCGCCCGGCCCCCGCCAGGTGCGCCCGCCTCGGACAGCGAAACCTATCTGGTTAAACCCATGTGGGAGAGACTAAAAGTCAAGGCCAAGCGGGAGACCAAGGCCAGTGAGCAGACCGATTTTGGGGATATTGAGATTCTCACCGAGCCTGTCGCCGCCTGGAAACTGTGGTTGCGTCGCATGATACCGCCAGCTTCAGTGGCCTTACTTGCCTTAGGTTCTTGGCAGCTCGCGGTAGGCTACTAAAACCTGTCGTTGAGTCATTGTGTGAGTTAGCAGTGCCAACCGCGCCCTAGTTGTATCGAGGGGGCGGTTGGCGTCTGGCCAAGCCGGTAAGCCGCTTTGTCCAGTGCTTCGCCAGAAATAAAACAGCTACTTACTGCTATCCCGGGCAGTCTCGGTAGCAGAATCAACCGGTGCTGAAATAGTTTCCTCAGTTCCGCTTTCTGGGTCGACTGAGGAATCCTCCACGCTATCTGAGGGAACCGGATGTCCTTCGGGATCTTTATAGGTTTCTTCCTCTTCGTCCCAATAGACCGGGTTGCCATGCTTATCTAGATAAGTCTGGGAGGAATAGTCATAATCAATAGGATTACCTTCGGTATCGGTGCGCCGATACCATTCAGTGAGTTCAGGGGCGGTGGAATCAAAATCTGCACCCGCTCCCTCTCCTTCTTTAGTGGGAACCACTACGATCTTGAAATCATCACCATAGCTCTTTAGGCCGCCTACTACTGCTTTAGAAAGCGCGGAACGTTCAAAATTACGTCTAATGGTGAAAGGATCCCGCGATAGATCTCGTAAGAGGGCGATGATCATGGCGGCCACAATAATCGCAAACGGCAATGAGGTTACGATAATCAAATTTTGCATTCCTTGGAGGGCGTCTTGACCGCCAACGAGCATGCCTACTACCGCGATACCGGCCAGGCAGAGCCCCCAGAAAACCGTGATTTTACGATCCGGAACCGGTTTACCCTGCTGAGAAAGTGAACCCATTACCACTGAAGCAGAATCGGCAGAGGTAATAAAGAAAATAGCCAAGCAGATCATGGCGATTACTGAAGTTATTTTACTGAGCGGCAAATTTCCGAGTAGGGCAAATAACATCACTTCTGCCCCTTCTTCTACCGGCATGTCTGTACCTTGAATCTGCATATACATGGTGGTTCCGCCGTAGATGCAGAAGGAAATCAAACATACCAGGGTGGGGGCAAGTAATACTCCGGTTACAAACTGACGTAAAGTCCTGCCACGCGAGATGCGGGCAATGAATAGTCCTACGAAAGGAGACCAAGAAATCCACCATGCCCAGTAGAAGACAGTCCAGGCCGAAACGAACTGTCCTGCCTCCGGCCCAAAGGAAGGAGAGGTAGAAAGCAAACCAAATAAATCGGATAAGTAGTTCATCAAAGTGGAAGGCATCAGGTTCAAGATGAACACGGTTGGGCCGGCAAAGAAGATGAACGCCATGAGGCACAAGGCTAGCCCCATGTTGATATTGGAGAGCAAGCGGATTCCGCGCGAGATTCCCGAGACCGCTGAAGCGATGAAGGCTGCTGTTAGCACCGAAATAATCAGGAACAGACCGGCATTACCGATTTTCCCGATGCCGGTAACTAGCTCGGCGCCGCGGGCAATCTGTAAGGCTCCCATACCCAAGGAGGCACAGGTACCAAAGAGGGTGGTGGTAATCGCCAACATGTCGATTATTTTTCCAATCCCACCTTGAGCAAATTTGTGTCCGAGCAGGGGCTCGAAAATGGAAGAAATCAAAGGTACCCGTCCGCGTCGGTAGGTGCCGTAAGCGATAGCGCAACCCACCAGGGCGTAAATCGCCCAGGCATTGAGCCCCCAATGCAGCATCGTTTGTGACATGGCATCATTGAGTGCCTGATAGCTTCCCGGTTTAGCGTTGGAATGGGGGGCAGGATTGGTGAAATAGATCATCGGCTCATAGGGGCCGAAGAATAGCAGCCCGATCCCCATGCCGGCGCTGAACATCATGGCAATCCAAGAACCATAGGAATACTCGGGTTCTTCGTTATCTCTGCCCAAAGGAATATTTCCATAGCGCGAAAGCCCTATGAAAATCATAAACAGCAAAATAATGGCTGCCAGAATAGAGAATAACCATCCGGTATTGTCTACCACCCATTGCAAGACCACTTCGGATACGCTGCGCAGAGAATCGGTAGAGATAAGTCCCCACAGAATAAACCCGAGAACTAAGGTGCCGGTGCATAAGAACACCACCTTGTCAGTGCGGTACTTGATGATTTGCTCATCAATGGCAATACCGCGAACCAATGCCGGATGCATTCCATGAGGATAGGGAACTTTATGTAACAGATTTTGGGTTTGCTCTTTGGCGATCCGGGTTCCACGCTTCCAGGCACTGGGGTGCGACTGCCTGGGGGGCTCGGGATTAGTTTTGCTTGCGGGCTTCGCAGGGGAAGTAGTAGCTGTTCTCGTGGAGACCGGATGATGGGAAAGCGTATTGCGCGGGTGTTCACTGTGCGACGCGAACCGGTGAACACGGTCGCGATCGGATCGTTCTAACTGGGAAATTCGGCGATCATATTTCTCCAGAAGCTGACGCAGCTCTTCCCCTCGTCCGGGGTGCTTTCCATTTGGATGTCTAGATCCGTGCGGTCGGTTTTCTATGGGCTGTTTGCGATTGTCTTTATTATTCTCAGTCATACTTGGTTTTATTCGTTATCTCTTCTTAAACTGCCACTATTGCCACCGCATTGCGCGGCTAGTTGCCTTATTTAACTTGTTGGCCAGCTGCTTTTAAGCCCGCCACTAAAGATGTGCGGATTTCCTCCATCGTATTAGTGACCCCGCTGGGATTAGACGGCAACATCAGGGTCTGGGTGTTTGAATACTTTGCCACCTCGGCCAGGGTATCAAAGTATTGGGTCATCAAGAGAATCTGTTGTGCCTGGTCACCAATACCAGCGTCCCGTAAGGATTCGTATTGTTCTACCAATCCTTGCACTATGGCGCGTCTTTGGAGAGCGATGCCTTCACCCTGGAGGCGTTTAGACTCGGCATCGGCTTCAGCTTGTTTAACCAGCTTGATTTTATCGGCTTCTGCTAGTTGGATAGCAGCTTCTCGCTCACGCTGAGCAGCGTTAATGGAATTCATAGAATCGCGGACTCGCTTATCAGGGTTTATATCGGTAACCAGTGAGTTCACGATCCGGAAACCGTAGCGTGCCATTTGTTCTCCCAAAGAAATCTCAATCTCTTGAGCAATCGTGTCTTTTGAAGAAAAAGCTTCATCCAGGTTCAACTGGGATAGGGAAGAACGTACCCGGTCGAATACATAGGAAGTGATCTGTTGGGCAGGGTTAGACAGGGAATAGAATGATGCGGCCGAATCTTGTACCTGAAACTGTACCGAAACCGGGATCGCTACAAACACGTTATCTTTGGTTTTGGTTTCTACTACCAGATCTAGTTGCTGGATCCTGCGTTCTACAATTTTGGCGATCCGGTCGATAATTGGAATCTTAATGTTTAGGCCGGGGGTACAAACACGCCTATACTTTCCGAAGCGTTCGATAATCGCTTCGGTCTGCTGTTTAACGATGAAAATCGCGGAGTACAACAGGTACCCGATCAGTACTAATAGCAGTATTGAGATCAGCGTGCCGCTACCTACAATCCCGGTCATTGGTGAATCCTCCTAAAAATAGCCCCGGCTTGGTGGACAGTTAGAGAATATCAACCCCGCTTGGGTTCGCGCTTTGAAAAATATAAAAACTATCCAGCTTCGGTTTTTACTACCAGAAAAGTTTCCAAAGCCTAAAATCCCAGCTTAAAGTAGCTGTGAGCAGACCCACGCAAAGTCAGTTTGGTAATCCCTAGGTCTTTATAGATATACTTTCATACGCAACGCGGATGTAGCTCAGTTGGTAGAGCATCACCTTGCCAAGGTGAGGGTCGCGAGTTCGAGTCTCGTCATCCGCTCGATTTAGAGGGCGTCGCCAAGCGCGGCGCTCTTTGATTATGGTGGGTTGGTCGAGTGGTTAGGCAGCGGCCTGCAAAGCCGTGTACACGGGTTCGAATCCCGTACCCACCTCGGGCGATTGGCGCAGCTGGTTAGCGCGTTTCCTTGACACGGAAGAGGTCGCTGGTTCGAGTCCAGTATCGCCCACCATTAGACTTATTCAGTAAGAATCGCTGATTTTGTTTGTTGTATTTTTTCTATTATAGAAATATAATGTTAGTGTATCCATTCGAATTAGGTTGTCTCTATGTTCCTTATCCGATTGGTCGGCGTCCGAAGGGCAAAGCTCTAAACAGTTTGAAGGTGGGATTCGTGACTACTTCGAGATCTATAAGTCTGAAACAAGGGCTCGCGTTCGCCTTGAGCGCATTGGTGGTTATTAGCCTGTTGGTTATTAATGCCATTCCTTCCTCTCCAGCGCAGGCAGCCGCAAGGCCGTTTCCCGATTACGATCTGAGTTTTGAGTGGATCCACGGGCAAGTTGACAAAGACTGGAAGCCGGGTGACCCCGGAGATGGCTGCGTAAGGTCTGCTGCGAAGGAAGTCACGCCGCTTTCGCACTTCGGTTTCAGAGCGAAGCTTAATCCTTGTGATGGCGTGCGAACCACCATGAAATTCAAGTACAACAACGTGGATCCTCAGATGGCTCCGACGCGGGATTTCCGCCTTGGAGTGACGTGGCAGTACACCAGAAGAAGTGACAACGATCCTTACACTTGGAAGCCGGTTGAGAATTTTACGATGGATGGCGAACCGGTACCCGCCGAAAAGTATGACCCGTCCAGTCAAGATAGCGTGGTGGTGAAGAACAAGGACGGGTCCTGGAGACACCTGGGTAACAATAACCCGCGTGATTTCTTCGAACCGGCGCATATCGTGTTCGACGACGAGTTCCATAATGATGAAGTCCACACGTTCCAGTGGGACGCTTACCTGCCCGCCGATGGAGATCACGCGGGGATGTCAATTGGTACCGGTTCAACCGGTGATACGCAAGGTGGATCGATTGGCGCGAAGGCAAACGGTCTGTACGTGAGCATTCCCGCCTCCGCCGACTATCGTTACGTTCTTGATTCTGAATACCGGGCAGCACAGAAGGTAGAGGACAAGGCAAAGATTCCGAATCGGTTCCTGGCCTCTTGGTCCGGCCCGCTAGAGGGATCGACCTACACCACCATTCCCTGTCTAGAAAAGCAACAACTGGCTCCGGTTATGGCGAAACAGAGCATCACCGACATTTACCCCGAGCTAGCTGAGGTAGTGGAGAATCCGGGAGAGGTTAAGTTCCAAGATGGCTCCGGGAGTTATGCACTGGCCAGCTACCCGTACGAGTTTTACGTAGGACAACCAGGAAATTGGACGTCGGTTTCCGGTTTGAGAATGATGAATTGGGATAGCGAGTCGCAAACGTTCAAGCCCTACGGGGATAAGAACATTCCTTACAAACCGAGATTTGATTCGGTGAGGAAGGATATCCCCGGCTACACATACGTTGACAACGACCTGCCTATCCTTAAAGACGGACGCATGGATATGCCTGGTTATGTTAGGTCCGAGGCGCCAAACTTAAAACTGTCATATCACAAGACACCGGGCGTAGATACGCAGCACATGTATTTCACTTACAAGAAGAATCCGGGCACGTTCAATCTCTCTAAGCAAGCTGAGGACGGCACCGCGCTGGCAGGAGCAAAGTTCGAACTGTATCAGCTGGTGAATGAGAAACCATCCCTGTGTGGCGTGGAACCAGATTTGACCAATACGGAAGAGGTTACCGTTTGCCCAGTGCGCACCCCATCTTCACCGGGTGAGCTAGGGGACATGCTTAACGCCGCGCCAACGAATTGCGAGACCAAACGGGTTCGCAAGGTTGTGCTGGAAGGATTCAACGCAGATGGTTCGTTCACTACGGGTGAGGACGGCACCTTTACCCCAGCGGGTAATCCTGCCCTGGAGCCAGGCGATTACCTTCTTCGCGAAGTTAGCGCCCCTCAGGATTATAAGATCTTGAACGAATACATCCCGTTCGAGGTTCCAATTCAGGCAAAGAAGGATGCGGAAGGTAAGTTGGTGTCTGCCCAAGTCTCGGCAAATATTAACGTCAAGAACTACAAGACTCCGCCTCCTCCAACCACGGAGCCACCTACACCGTCGTCTACTCCGCCTACTTCAACTACTCCACCTACGCCGTCTACTCCACCTACCCCACCTACTCCGCCGCTTCCAAAGACCGGTGCCGCGGTTTTGTGGACAGCGACAGTGATTTTGCTCGTCGCAGGAGCAGTCCTCACCGTAGCTCGGAAGAAGAACCTGCAGTAGCGGTAAGGCTGCGGCCTGACTAACCATGCAATGTAAATCGGGTGCCTGATAAATGTCAGGCACCCGATTTCGTTGTTAAATCTCTTATTTTTCGGCGGGATCCTGATGAAGTTAGGGCAGCTTACTCAGGCTAGAAAATGGGCATTAGCCCGTTAAGTATTTGCCCGGCAGCCAGGCGCTAGACCCCACGCAACATTTCTTGGAGTTGTGGGGGCAGGGTCTTTAAGACCTCTTTTGGCATCGCCGCCGAAAACGGATTTTTCTCCTCATAGCTGCAAAGCTTGCACAGTTCGCCCTCGCTAGACGGATGGGGGTTACGGCAGCGTTTACATTCACTTAGTTCCTGCGTCTCTTCCCGGGTTTTTAAAGCGGTGAAAATCTCTAGGGAACGCTGGCTGGCAATCTCGGATTGAGAATGCTGCGGACAGTAGCGGACTGCCAAACGGCAAGCGGGGCAGAGTCGATGCCAATTACTGCCGGCTGCCGATAAGTCAAAATCTTTATTTTCGGGGCACAAACGGATCTGCGAGCGACAGGCATTGCAACGCAGTACGTGGATGGCATCTACCCGTTCCAGTAAAGGTAAAAAGTTTTCGGAGGCATCATTTTTCGCCGGGGACTCCGTTGACAGGAAGCGAGCAGGAACATCTGGGGAGTGGATCGCGCTTACTACTCGGTTTTCGATTCGTTGCCCCTGAGTGAGCAAATGGTAAGCCTGGAAGGTCCTAACCGCGTGGGAGGCTCCCAGAGCTAACGGAGAACCATTGGACACCGGGAGTAAGAGGCGGCGGGGCAGCGGCACCGAATCTAAACTGACTTCTCGGGGACGGCGGGTAGCTTTTTTAGGGGGGTAATAAGTAGCTATTAATGACCCGAGTCGCGTCCTGGCCGCTGCTAACTTATCATCGAGGCTACTAGCGCACTGCGCGCATCCTAAAATCTGCAGACTTTGAACCTCGCTAGCTAGCAGTTGCGCCCCTAAATCAGCGTGGAAGCTTTCCCCTAAGCATCCCTGCCAGGTCAGGAGGGCATCTTTCTTTCCCACTTTGACGCCCGGGAGAGACTCGCACCTAATAACTAGGGTGTTTATAGGGTCTTGCGCGCTAATCCAACGGAGCAAGGACGAAAAACGACCAGGAAGCAAAACTAACTATCCTCTACGGGCAGGCGACGAGTTAACGGAACCGGGACCGGGCCAGAGGAGACTTCTTGGGGAGGACGTACCTTGGGGGCAATTTTTAGCTCATAACCGGCAGTAACTAGCTCTTGCTGCCATTGTGAAAGCGTCTGTCCAGACAAGATTAAGACCGTGCGGAGCCATTGGGTTTTTGCAAGTTTTTCGCCCTCGAGACAAAAATCGGGTGCCCAAGTTAGCAGATGCTCGCCGCTAAAGCCACAGAGTACCCCCATTGTCTGCTCTCCTTGTTCTTGATCTCCGCCTGCGAAACAATCCGCGGCTTTTAACAGACATTTGCTTACAAAGTCCATCTCCAGTCCGATATGGTCATCAGGTTCTTGGCCTAGGTGGGGAGCCTGAAAACCCATGGCGCCATAATAACGGCGAACCTGCACGGTTTCGTCGTCAAATACTAAACCATCATCACAGCGATGTACCGATTCAAACGGAGGTAGCTGGGCGCTACCGGTGATTCCATACAGAGTGTTCTGATCTGACCAGAGCGTATAGATATCCTCTTCACTGGGGTTAGCAGCTAGCTCGCTACGCAGGTTTGCTAGAGCCTGAGTGCCCTTTGAAGTCAGGGGGAGTGGCCACTGATCGGTCATTGATAGAAAATCTTTGACCACGCCCTCATCGGGAGGGTTCAGATGCAGGGCACCCAGGATACAAAAAGCAGCAGCGTAAGAATCTAGTACCTTTGGGTCCATAGATTTAATGCTATCCCAATAAGGTATTGATGCCTGCGCGAACCAAACCTTCGTAGTGTAGCCCTCGCCCGATCAACTCAGTCGCGAAGGCAAGGAGGAAGGTTACCCAAAGTGTGATCACCAGGGAACGCTTGGGGTAAGCGGCATCCGAGATATAGCTGCGCAGTACCAGAGCTATCAGCAAAATCGTAACTACCAGTAACAATAACCGGATCAGTAGATAGCCATGTGCGGTCATATTATGGGCTACTTGCCGTTCTATCGGGCTGCCTAGTCCCAATTGCGTCATAAAGAACGCGTAGGACATCAAGATAATTAGGCCGGCAGACGCGGCGATCCCAGTAGTAAGCCGCATCGAACGTTTGGTTAACTCGATTAAGCCCTCTGGAAGCTTTCCGGGAGGAAACAGGCCGCGTCGCAAAGCAGCTTTAAAGCCTTTGCTGGCGGCATCCGATTTTTTCTCACTGGCTCCGCGCTGTTTCATTCGCCAAGTGGTTAGCAGGGCAATCGCTACTGCTAAGGAGCCAGTAAATAAAGCGGAACAGAAGAAACTGACCCAAACAAACCAGGTATTCCAGGCGGGAACGGTACCGGTAAAGTAGTAAACCCCGCACATGGAAATTATTAGGCAAAGACCAGATATAGCGGTTAAAGCAGCGAATATATCTCTAACGGTACGACTAAAACGGTTAAACCATTGAGTGAGCGCAAAGATCAGTCCGAACAGCGCATAGAGCACTCCGGAGATCAGTTCGCGTGAGAGCCAAGATGATCCCAGGTGCAACAGGGTATAGGGTGCATGGAAGGGATCGTTCAGATGGAAAAACGCGGCAAAGAATCCCAGAATTAGCAGCGGTCCGGCTGCGTACAACCCCGCGTTGGTCAGGCTGTCGATTGCAGACTGTTTAACGCCTGCCCGCCGACCAATCAGCTGGATGATTCCCAGGATCCAAAATGCCCCTACTGACATTTGAGCGACAGTAGTAAAGATAATCATGGGCAGTTCGCCGATATGCATGATGCTCCTTAACCTAGCGGGTGAATAAGATGTTCAGATTCTAAATCTCTTTAGGACTTTGGATGATGCCGCTGCCTTTATCCCAGTCTTGGGCATCACGGTGCGGTTTGATTACCAGGTGCGGTTCGGTGATGGATGGATCCGGCAACGGGGCGATTCCCGCCTCATCTCCGAATTCCTTACGCAGTTCCTCAATGGGGCCCCAACCAAGAGCACGGGTAGGACAAGCATCCACACAGGCCGGATTCTGTCCCTGGCTGCGATAGTCATAGCACAAATCGCATTTAGACATATGTCCGCTGCGGGCATCCAATTGGGGAGCTCCGTAGGGGCAAGCCCATTGGCAGTAGCGGCAACCTACGCATTTAGATTGGTCTACATAGACGGTGCCATCTTCGCGCTGGGTCATAGCGGTAGTCGGGCATACCTGCACGCAAACCGGGTTCTCGCAGTGGTTGCACGCTACGGAAGTGTAGTAACTAAAAACATTGTGGCGGAAAGTACCGTCAGTTTCATTTACTTTCCAAGAACCGCCGGTATATTCAATTACCCGTCTCCAGGTCATACCTACTGGCAAATCATGCTTATCTTTACAAGCGATTTGGCAGGCCTTACAACCGTTACAAAGGTTCTGATTAAAAACAAACCCATACTTGGCGCCTTTTTTGGTTAAAGGCTCAGTTAAAGTGTTGTTCCTGCTGGGAGTAGGAATCGCATCGTCGGCCATCGCGTCCTCCTTGCAAAGACTGTGGTAAATACGTCAGGCAGCCCGGTTTGCTGCCAAATATTGCTATGTGGTTGTGACTTTTTTGTGGGCTATATAAACAGGTTTAATAATCTCTAGGAAACACCTATTGCTATTTTTCCTGTTAATACAAAACTATTTTCCTAGTTAATGTTCAGATATTTATTTTGGGTATTCTGCGTTTAGGGAGCCGGCATTTTTTAGCACCTCCCCAGATTGGGTAGCTGACTGTGCCCACGCCTCAATTTCTTCTTGAATGGTCTCGCGAATCATCTGTTTAGGGCTATAGCTAGAAAGGTTGAGATTACGCAAAACTTTTAAGTTTTCTAGATCTTCGGGGGTAAGCCCCGCAAAATCCCCAGAGGTTTCTTGCCGCAACTTCGCTGACCAATCCCGGAAACTAGTTAGGACTCTACGTAGTGCCGTTAGCCCCTGCGCCACGTTCTTCGGTCCTAAAACCAGGGCAGCGATCACCGCCAGCACCAAGAATTCGCTGCCGCTGATTCCGAACATTATCTCTGACCTCTTACCTATAGCTGTTCCCAGTAGTTATGCCTTTACTACCTGCGCCAAAATGGTGTGAACCCCCATGCCTTTCGCAATTGGCGTCGGGTGCAGGGAAGTTAAGGTGTTAACTGAACCAGCTACATCGACCGGTTTCTTCGGGTTTGCTCCCGCCGGGGGAGTAACCTCCGATGCTGGCTTGGGGTCATACCAGGCGCCTTGGGGAACCGAAATAGTCCCCGGCACAATCCGGGTAGTGACTTTGGCGGGCAGCCGCAAGGTTCCGCGTTCGTTATAGATGAACACCAGATCATCATTCTTGATTCCCCGCTCTGTGGCGTCTTTCGGATTCATCCACACGGTTTGGATATGGGCTTCCTTCAGCCACTCCACGTTCCCATAGCTAGAGTGAGTACGAGCCTTGAAGTGGTGTCCGATAACCTGCAGCGGATACTTCTTATTCGTGGCGGCATCCTCAGCTCCTTCCCAAGTTGATAGGTGCGCAGGAATCGGGCAGAGTTCGTCTCCGTCAAGACGAGGACGGAAATCTCCGAAGGTCCACTTTTTCGCCATATTCTCTAGGCGCTGGGAATAAATCTCAATCTTGCCACTGGGGGTAGAGAGCGGATTCGCTGCCGGGTCTTTACGGAAGTCTTCCAAGGGGATACTAGAGCCTGCGTTACGGCGAACAATCCCGACTTTCTTCCACTCTTCGTAAGTGGGCAGGGAAGGATCTTCAGCACGACCGGTCTCGACAATTTCTTTAAGCCATTGTTCACGGGTCTTGCCTCCGGTGAACTTGTCCTTAATTCCCAGACGATCAGCTAGCTCGGTGCAAATATCGAAAATAGATTTGCATTCGTAAAGCGGTTTGATGGCTTGCTGGGAAACAATTCCGTATGCCATCGGGGTAGCATTCTCGCCGTGATGGTAATCAGATTCTTCCGAGGTGGAAGTACCGGGAAGTAGATAATCTGAGTAACGCGCGCTCACGGTATGCATAATGTCGCAGGTGACGATCAGTTCACACTTCTTATCATCCTTCAGGATCTCTACCGACTTATTGTTGTCCCCGGTTTGGTTCACGGTTGAGTTTGAGCCATAGGCAAATACTGCCTTGATGGGAACCTCTAGTTTGGTATTGGTCGGGTTTCCGGCCTCGTCTACCGGGACTTTCAGGGCGCGGACTCCCGGTTCTGGTTTGACGCCTACCCCGGCATTGAAAGTGTCCATCTTCGGGCCGTGATCAATAGCATCTAACCAGCTGAAAACGGAGATAATTTTCTCTGAAGGATTGGCGACTTCGGTATTGAAAGTCTGGGTAATAGGGAGGGATTGTCCGCCTTCGCGTCCGCCAGTGCCGCCACCTTTAATGCCGATATTCCCGGTTACGCAGGCCAGTAGGAAAACTGCCCGGGCGATACCTTCGCCATTGGCGTGACGCTGCGGCCCCCAGCCTTGGTTAATGGTGCAGGGTTTGGCGGTAGCGATTTCACGGGCCAGCCGGCGAATATCCGAGGCCGGAACGCCGGTGATTCTGGCCGCCCACTCGGGAGTTTTAACCGTCTTATCTTTACCTTTGCCCTGCAGGTACGAAAGATAGGAGGCATTCTTAGGAGCGCCCTCGGGCATATGCGCCTCATCGAAACCTACACAGTATTTATCTAAGAAGGCTTGATCGTGGAGGTTTTCTTCTACCATCACGTAAATCATGCCCGCGATGAGGGCGGCATCAGTGCCGGGGCGCAGCGCCACCCACTCGTCTCCCAAAGCTACCGAGGTTTCCGAATAGCGCGGATCGATGACGATAGTTTTAACCCCAGATTTACGTTTAGTAGCCTGAGTTACGAAAGTTTGTCCCCCTCCTGACATTCGAGTCTCTAGAGGATTGTTGCCAAACATTACCTGCAGCTTAGAGTTTGCGGCATCATCAAAGCTGTTGCCGGCTACCCATTCACCGTAGAAGTAGGGATAAGCCTGGGTAATGTTCGTCGTGGAATAGTCAGAGTAGTGATCTAGGTAGCCCCCGTATAGGGAGAGCATCCGCGCCATGGGAGTGGTTTCTGGCGGCCAGGAGCAAGCCATGGTGGAACCCAAAACCCCGGTTCCGTATTGAATGTAGAAGCACTCATTGCCATATTTGGATTTCAGCGCCTTCATCTTTTCAGCAATCTCGTCCAAGGCTTGTTCCCAGGAGATTTCCACCCATTGTCCTTCGCCTCGTTTGGTGCCTGGCTTGCGCTTCATGGGTTTCTTGAGTCGATCGGGATTGTAAATCCGTTGCCTGATAGCGCGTCCGCGTGGACAGGCGCGTACCTGCTGACTGCCGAGCTCATCGTTACCAGTGTTATCAGGTAGTACTCGTACAACGCGGCCATCTTTAACCTGTAGACGTACCGGGCATCGGGAACCGCAGTTCACAGTACAAGCCGACCAGACTGTTTTATCTACATCGGTGCGACCGGTGCCATTGGGTACGAGCTTCCCGTTCTTGTCGGGGGAGTAGGACGAGGGGGTAGCACATGCCACCAGCCCGGTGGTGCTGCCAGCTATCGCCGACCATTTTAAGAAGGTACGTCGAGAAGGACGGATATTCGCCGGTTGCTTCGATGGCATAATTTTCTCCTTACCGCATAACCATTCCACCCACACTGGTGAACTTGCACTCATTCTAAGCCTGTAAATCTGAAAAAATTAGGAGTATTACTTTTTGAATTATTTCTCCGAAAAATCGCGGATTAATCAGTAAATTGTCCGTACAAAATAGATGAAAAGCTTTCTAGGGATGTAAGGCCTAGGTGGGAATTGTTGCAATTTAAACAAGGGTTGACTTTTGTTATTGGTGACAGTGCGCAAGAAAGCAGGCAGCTGGAAAGCCGGAGTAGTGTTTTTAGACGTTCTTCGAGGAAGAGCTGTTTATACAAGCAAAACTTGAGGCCGCAGGGTAATACCTGCGGCCTCAAGTTAGCTATTCAGTAAAACTATCGAGCTGAAAACTAGCTTTAAGAAACCAGAAGGAAAACTCCGCTGGTTAGCAAGAAGCCGGTTATTCCAAACACCGTGGACAATACGGTCCAAGTTTTCAGACCGTCTTTAACGGTCAGCCCTAAGTATTTGGTAACAATCCAGAAGCCGGAATCGTTGATATGGGATAGTCCCAGACCTCCAAAACCTATGGCAATAGTTACCAAAACAGTCTGCAGATCGGTGTATCCCGCTGCTGCAATGGGCTCTGCTAGTAATCCAGCGCTGGTTAGAATCGCCACCGTAGCTGAGCCTTGCGAGGCTCGCAGTGCCGCTGAGATTAGGAATCCAGCAAGAATAATCGGCATATTTAGGCTGATCAAGGCATCCGATAGCGCCTTTCCGATTCCGGATTCCACGAGCACATTTGCGAAGACTCCTCCCGCTCCGGTTACGAACACAATGACCGCTACATCGGGCAAGGCGGAATCCAATACCGAGCCGCGTTTTTGCAGGCTCCAACCAAGTTTGTGCCCCACCACTAGATAAGCCACGATTACTCCAGTTAGGAGCGCAATGGAGGAAGAACCTAAGAAACCTAGCCACTGTTGGGCGGTAGAGCCCTCCTTAAGTACGGTATTTCCCACCGTTCCCAGCATGATTTGTAAAATCGGCAGCAAAATCAGCAATACCACGGTGCCGGCGCCGATATTTTCGAGGCGTTCTTTTACTGCCTCCACGCTTTCTTTAACAACTTTGCCGCTGGTAGAGCCAGCGCCCTCGGTAACTTCGACTTCAATCGGCTGGTCAGCGGGAGATTCCAGTAATTCGATTCCCTCGACTTTCACCATCTTCGCGGCGAAGAACCCTATCACCACGGTAATGGCGGTGAGAGGCAGCCCCACCATCAGCATGGTTCCGACATCAGCGTTGGTAATCCCGGCTGCTGCTACCGGTCCGGGATGAGGAGGTAGCGTTACGTGTACCGTAAGCAGGGCTCCAGCTACTGGCAGCGCAATTTTTAAGGGATTGATCTTAGCTACCCGGGCAAATCCGAAGACTATGGGAGCGAGAATAATAAAACCCACATCGAAAAATACCGGGATCCCTAATACGAAAGCGGCGGCAGTTACCGCAGCGATTACTCGTTTTTGCCCCAGAACCTTGGTAAATCTACGGGCTAAAGCATCGGCTCCGCCTCCAACTTCAATGGTGCGTCCCAACATAGCACCTAGGCCAACGATAATCATCACCGAGGACAAGGTATTGCCCATCCCCTTTTGCAGTACCGGAACAATCTCGCCCACTGATATTCCAGTTGCCAGGGCAGTGCCGGCTGCTACTAAGAGCAAAGAAACAAAAGCAGAAAGCTGTATTTTAATAACTAGTAGCAGCAGGACGATAATCGCGCCCAGTGCTATTCCTAGCAAAGCTCCAGTACTCACTGTTATTTCACCTCCGGCTTTACTACGTTAATTACCGAAGAGTCATCCATAGCTCCTTGCCCGTTGGCGTACCCTAATAAATATTCTTGTTCTGCCGCGGCGGCCACCGGAACTGCCATCCCCGCGGCCTTTGCTGCTGCAGTCACGATTCCCATGTCTTTTACGAAAATATCTAGACGTGACTTTACTTCGGGTTCTTCGCCGCGCGAAGCTAAGATTGCTCGCGGGCCGCGGTCACCTAGCATGAAGGACTCGGCGGCCCCCGCCATGAGGGCTTTCAGAACAACTTCTTGATCTAGTTCCAATTGTCCCGCCAGCGCTAGAGCTTCGCCGGCAGCCGCGATATGAACTCCGCACAGCAGCTGATTTACAGTTTTCATTGCCTGCCCTTTGCCGGGGGTTTTCCCTACCCAAACTAGGGTGGAGGCCATGGCATCCAATACCGGTTTCGCGAAGTTATAATCTTTCTCAACCGCGCCTACCAC
>OBWZ01000192.1_pt1 | contig 34100 bp, 32 predicted proteins | sample 1476561 | NCBI WGS metagenome assembly OBWZ01 (sample SAMEA2580138, study PRJEB22360) | human gut metagenome | biome: human gut; feature: human-associated habitat; material: faeces | place: Denmark | collected 2008/2010 | reverse complement strand
CGGGGAGCGCGTTAAAGGTGAGCGTGAGCCAGCCCGCTTAGAAACCGGAGTGTAAGTGCCCTTAGCCGTGATGACCGGGCTTTGGCCATTGCAACCAAGGTCCTTACACGCAGATTCCTGCGCCGACGAACGCGCTATGGTGAGTAAGAGCCCATGCATTCATACTAAAAACAACCATTGCAGCACGCTGGCACAGTGGTAGACTGATAGATGAATGCGTTTTCTTATTTTAGGAGGTTGTTAAGCTTGATCACAATTGAGAATCAACAATTTAAAGCCAGCATTGCCGAACGCGGTGCTGAACTGCAGTCACTCGTCAACAAAACCGATAACTATGATTATATCTGGAACGGCGACAAGACTTTTTGGAATCGCCACGCACCGATTCTGTTCCCGGCCATTGGTAAATCTAACGAAGACCAATATCGGCTAGGTGCCAAAACATTTCCGATGGGCCAACATGGTTTTGCTCGTGACTATGATTTTGAGGTCAGCGATCGTAGCGACTCAGCGGTGACGTTCACCCAGCACCAAAATTCAGAAACCTTGAAAAAGTTCCCGTTTAAATATACTTTAGCCGTTACTTATATGCTAACCGAAGATGGGCTGAGCATTCATTACACCGTGACAAATGATGACAGCAATTCGATGCCGTTTGCGTTAGGGTTCCACCCCGCCTTTAACGTTGCATTAAAGGCGGATGGCAGCTTTGACGACTACGATCTGACGGTTGAGCCGTTAAACAGCCCGTTGCAGCGCTTTGGTATCGGGCCGGTACCGTTTCGTAATGGTGACGTTGAAGATATTGCAGGCGCAGAAGGCAATAAATTGCCACTCACACATGATCTGTTAGACGGTGGGTTAGTGATTCTTGCTAATAGTGAAATCAGCAAAGCAACCTTATCCTCCCCGCATCACAAGCACAGTCTCACGCTTGATATCAATGACTTCCCTTATCTCACTATCTGGAGTCCTGAACATAAGAAGGCTCCGTTTATTGCGGTTGAACCGTTTGACGGGTTACCTGACCAAGCCGGCGAACCATCCGATTGGTACACCAAGCTTGGCAACACCACACTTTCTGCAGGTGCCAATAAACAGCTCGCCTTGAAAGTTGAATTGCACTAAACAATCTTTTGATGCCGCCTGAAGTTTATGCAGACGGCTTTTTTGTGCACACTTTTTGTACAAACACCATCACTAAGCGGCTGCAAAATAGTTGCGGTACAATAGCACCAAAGCGGTGAAAGGAATGAAGGGTTCATGCACATTGCAGTCATTGATGATCAAGCAGCGACTAGAGAAGCAACCGTCAAGCTCATTCGGCAGTTAGCGCAACCGTCACAGCCATTGCAGGTGGCGGCTTATTCAAATGCCGAGCAGTTCTTGTTTGCAGAAAAATCAGCCGATCTGCTGTTGCTTGATATTAAGTTGGGATCTGGCATGGACGGCATGGCGCTTGCCAAAAAAATTCGCCAACATGATCCCGAAACCGCCATCGCTTTTGTCAGTAACTACGATGAATTCGTGTTCGATGGTTACGATGTGAACGCGATTGACTACATCCTCAAGCCGCTTACGGTGGCAAAACTCAAGCACCTAATTGAAAAGGTAGCTGGCCAGACGCAGCCAAAACTCTTGGCATTGCAAACCGCTGCCGGTCTAGTACGCGTGCCAATGTATGACATCAGCGCCATCGAAGTCACGGATCACCGGCTTCAAGTCCATACGCAAAAAAATCACTATCTGGTAAACGGACAGTTAAAAGACTTTTTACCGCGCTTAGATGACAACTTTATTCAGATTTACCGCTCCATCGTCATTAACCTGAATTTCCTCTCGCAGCTGGATAAACGAACCGTTGTGATGGCAGATGGCACCACTTATCCCGTTTCCCGCCAGCAGGCACCGCTAGTTAAACAGGCATTCTTCAAGCATTTTCGGGGGTTGACCCATGACAGCAATTAGTTGGTTCTGGCTGGTCGCCTTTGGGTTGCTAGTAGTAGGTTGTATGTGGCAGTTATGGTGGATTTTTCGGCGCCAGCAAAACTGGCCGGTGCGCTGGTTAAACCTCATCATTGTCATCGTATCGTTGAGCAGTTGGTGGTTATGGCCGCTTCCGGTTGTCCGCGGCTTGCTTTTTACCATCACTGTGTTAGCAGGCAGTTTGGAGTTCATCTTGATTCGCCAATTTCTCAACGACCAGGATGCGGTGTTTGCCCGCAGTCTTGATAAAATGATGGCTCAATATTCAGAAGAAGTACAAGAACTTTATGCGAATATGCGCGGCTGGCGGCATGACTACCACGACCACCTTCAAGCTTTAAAAGCCTACTTAGACAATCAAGATACTGCTGCCGCGCGCCAATATCTAAATGAACTGGAAGACAAGCTTGATGCGGTTGATCCACTTGTGCATTCCGGTAACGCCATGCTTGACGCCATCATAAATGCTAAATTGACGTTGGCCGAACGACTGCACATTCCGGTAAACGAAAAAGTCATTGTCGGCAACACCCCACTGATCAAGGATGTTGACCTTGTTGTGATCTTAGGAAACTTACTCGATAACGCCATTGAAGCAATCAGTGAACAGCCACCCCACGAAAAACGTCAGCTGCGGCTTTACATCGGCATCGTTAAACAGCAATTTTACATCTCGGTCACCAACACCCGGCCGGCCGATCAAGTTATTGACTATCAATATGCCTCAACCAAAAGCGATAAACGGGGACTAGGAATTCGCCGGGTCAATAAATTAGTGGCAAAATATGATGGCATGATCAATCGTCAGTATGAAGCTTCGGTTTTTGTCACCGAAATTGCCATTCCTATTCACGCAGCCAAACCGACCACTCACGCATAATTTGCGTCAGCGAGTCGGTTTTTTGGTAGGTTAAGGTCAACGAGGTGAATGCGATGAAAAAATATAGCCTATGGAATAACCTTCGCTGGTACTTTACCAATTTACGCAAATCCAAACCTGCTTTGGCATGGACTGCAAGCGGCATAGCGCTTAATAAAGCGGCCGCAGCCTTGCTGGGCGTTTTTACTCCAGCACTATTAGTCGGCGCGATTACTGACCATGCTACTTTAAGCGAATTCGCGTGGTTGGCGAGCTTAACCGGATTAGGATTGGTGCTGACCAGTGAAGTCGATTATCTGCTTTTAACCTACGATACCGCTGCAAGCACGATCGTTCGAGCAGATATTGAAATGGACTTTCACCAAAAGCAGTGGGAGCTGGATTACGATCAAATTAGCAGTGGTGCGCTTCAAGAACTTGCCCACACCGCTTTTAGTAAAGGCTTGAGTAACACCTATGCAGGGGCCGAAGCAATTTACATTTACGGTCGCGGTACGCTGATGGATCTAACCACTTTAATCGTTTTCCTAACCACGTTAACATTTGCGATTCCTTGGGTTTTCGCGCTTGTTTTAATCAGTGCTGCCATCAGTTACGCCGGCATGAGCTGGTATCGCCGTTGGTATCAACACAACAACGTGAAGTGGAACAAGTTAGGCCGCCAACAAGATTACATCACACGCAATGCCTATGCTTTGGAAAACGGGAAAGATATCCGGATGTTCGGCATGGCAAGCTGGTACCATCATCATTTCGATCGCCTGATTGCCTTGCAAGATGCGTGGCAGCGCCGCAATTCACTTCGCCGGTTCCTAGGCGAACAAGCAGGGCAATTAGCGGGTCTGTTGCGGGATGCCATCGTTTATGGCACGTTAATCGTGGCCATTCTTCGCGGCAGTCTCTCAATTGCCCAATTCACCCTCATGTTTGGCATGACCAATAGTTTTATCAGCTTACTGGACCAATTATTAACTAACTTCAATGGCTTGCAAAACGCCAGCATCAACTTACAAGAGGTTCGCGCGTTTATGGGATTACAGCCGCAAACACCGCGGCGAACGCTGACGAAAGCCGAACAAAAACAACTCGCCAGCCGCCCAGTCGCCATCACCTTTTCGCATGTTACCTACCGTTATCCGGAGGCAAAAAGTGCCAGTCTTAACGACGTCAGCTTCACGCTAAGCGCCGGCCAAAAATTAGCCATTGTCGGGATCAATGGCGCAGGCAAGTCAACCTTAGCCCGGCTCATGATGGGGCTCCTGCATCCCACTGAAGGGACCATCACGATTAACGGTTTGAACGCTAATCTGTTACCGCTAGCAGCGCGATTTGCCTTGTTTGCCCCGGTTTTTCAAGAAACAATTGTGCTCGCGCAAAGCTTAGCGGATAACGTCGCCATGACAAACCAGCCAGACTTAAAGCGGGTCACGCAGGCGCTTAAAGCTGCAAATCTAGAGACATTCGTAGACACATTGCCGCAGAAAACTGCCACCCCTATGACGCGGTACACTAGCGATGACGGCGTTGACTTATCCGGCGGGCAGGCGCAGAAACTCATGCTCGCCCGGGCATTATACAAAGACGCACCCGTCCTTATCCTGGATGAACCAACCGCAGCGCTAGACGCCATTGCCGAAAATGAGATTTATCAAGATTACGCTCAACTAGCGGCTGGTAAAACCTCCCTGTTTATCTCGCACCGGTTAGCCTCAACCCGTTTTTGCGATCGCATCTTGTTTATGGATCATGGACAGGTGCTTGAAGCAGGCACCCACGACCAATTGATGGCTAAAGCCGGCCACTATGCCCGTATGTATCAAATCCAAAGCAAGTATTATCAGCCGAATGTAAAGGAGGCAAGTGCTGATGCCAACTTCTAACCCTGCAGAAACAAAAAAGCTAAACCAAACTGCACACCGCGCACTGCGCGTTGTGAATGTCATTTACCAGCTTGACAAACTCGCTATCCCGATTGAATTTTTTCGGGCTTTGACCACTGTCGGCATTCCGTATTTAAACATCGCCTTCCTGGGTTTGGTGCTTAACCAGTTGCAACAGCACGCGACTTTTCGCCAAACCAGCTTCTTCATTGGCGGCTTTCTACTTGCCAGATACCTGCTGCAGCTCGCTAGCAATTGGTTCGGCAAGCTGGCTGAAGACCATGAAACCGGCGTGAATCGGCGGCTTAACCGCGCTACTACTGAGAAGTTACTGACGGTGAGCTATACAAAGCTGCAGGATCCGGAAATGCGCAATCAATATTCTGGGGCTGTCGAAGGCAAGACTTTTAGTGGTGGCGTGACATCGCTGATGAAAGATGGCTTTCAGGACTTTTTCTCATTAATGATTGCGATTGGTTTTGCGGCCGCCACGTTAATCAGCCTCACGCAGGCAACCAATCAGACGCTCACTTGGCTCAATGATGCGCGCTATCCTTTGCTGATCGTCGCGCTCATGATGCTCCCAATCGTTGTTGGCGGCTGGAGCATTCATCATAGCAATCGAATTCAGCAACAACTCATCAGAAAAATTCTGCCCAATAACCGCCGATTCACTTACTTCTCAAACTTCACGGAAAATATGGATAACCATCAAGTGATTCGGCTTTATCAGGCGGCCTCGCTTGTCATGAAGAATGAACGTGACAGCAACAATCGCTTTATGGCGCAACTTCAGCGCGGCTTTTGGGCAATGGCCAAATTTGGTCACTGGCCCAACGTTGCCATCGCATTGGCCGTCATTGGCTTGTACATCCTCGTCGGTGCCAAAGCCTTAATGGGAGTTCTCGCCATTGGCAGCGTCATGATTGCCGTTGGTTATTTTCAGCAACTCATGACAACTGCTTATGAGTTTCTCCAAGAAGTTGGCAGGTATATCAACATGATTGATTATCTCCAATTTTACGCTGATTTTCTCAACTTGCCGGACCATGATCAGTCTGGCACACTGCCAGTTGAAAAACGCAACGACAACGAATTCGCTATCCAGTTTCATGATGTCAGCTTCAAATATCCGGGCAGCGATCAATGGGCCTTGCGCCACGTGAACCTGACACTGAATATCGGCGAACGGCTTGCCTTAGTCGGTCGCAATGGCAGCGGGAAAACAACGCTGATCAAATTGCTCGTGCGGCTATTTAAACCTACTGAAGGCGTCATCACCTTAAACGATATCGACATTCAAAAATACGATGAAAACGAATATCGCAGTCTTTTGGGCGTGGTTTTTCAGGATTTCCGCCTTTTTGCCTATAGCATTGCCGAAAATGTTGCCGCTACTGCTCACCCCGATCGTGAACGAGTCTGGAAAGCCCTGAAAGTAGCCGATGTAGCCGACCGGGTCAAGCGCATGCCTAAAACCATCGATACACCGATTACGACTGCGCTAAGTGATGACGGCGTGACCGTTTCCGGCGGTGAGGCCCAGAAGATTGCCATTGCGCGGGCGTGGTACAAGGACGCCCCGATCATGATTCTTGACGAGCCAACCGCAGCACTCGATCCCATCTCGGAATATGAAATTTACCAGCGCTTTGACGAACTCATCGAAGGAAAAACCGCCATCTACGTCTCCCACCGAATGAGCTCAACCCGTTTTTCGCAACGAATTGTTGTACTCGATCACGGCAAGATTGTTCAGGACGGTACTCACAACAGCCTCATGGCAGAACCCGGTATTTATCGCGATTTATTCAATGCTCAGGCGCAATACTACACCGAAGATCGCATCAAAGCGGCTCGTAAAAAAGTGGCAACGACAACAACTGCAGTGGCGGATTAGACAACTTATTCTGACGTCTCCCAGAAGGCACACTATGAAGAATCTTGGCATAGTGTGTCTTTTATTATTTTTAAAAATACCAATGTAAAGTTTACTTGACATTTTAGCCAAAAGAGATTATATTCATGATGTAAAGCAAGCTTTACAAAGCGAGGTGTAGCTTTTGGAAAATCGGATCGAAACATTGCGCAATCAACATCACTTAACGCAACAAGACTTAGCCGATCGCTTAGAAGTGTCGCGCCAAACCGTTAGTTCTCTCGAAAACGGCAGATACAACCCCTCACTCGGACTCGCATTTAAGCTTTCACATGTATTTAACCTACCCATCGAACGCATTTTTATCGATGAAAATGCGGATTCGCAGTCGCTATAATCCATCCTGAATGATCAATCATTGTTTGCTTTACCAAGGAGGTAACCGTCATGAAAAGAATTTTGCACGTTATGCCTTTAACGAGTTGGTTAGCGTGGTTTGGCGCTTTCGTCTTTGCCATGTTATACCGGTATAGCAAGGCCACTGTTCCAGAAAGTATCGAAAAGGTTCTTTTGGTAACAGTCGCGGTTCTTGTCAGCTATGCTATTTTTGCCACTCAGCAGCGAACCGAAACTCGGCGAATCCAAAAGCTGCAACATGGATCGCTTTCTGATAAAAGGCTTGCTAATGAGATGAACGATGAGCGCAATCAAATGATTATCGGCAAAGCAGCCGTTCTCTCTATTAAATGGATTGTCTTTTTGAACATCGCCGCCTTGTTTGTCATGGCAGCATTGGACGTATCAAGCGTTGCCATAGTTCTTCTTGCACTAAGCACTATTATGATCCCAATTCTCAATATCATCCTTCAGGTACACTTGAATCGGACAATGTAACCATAAACGCATAAAAAGGGCACTTCATTTTGAAGTGCCCTTTTATTATAGCGTTCAATTAACCAATCAAACTGCCGTTTTCCAGGTTTTCTGAGACTTCTAGCAGCGTGATCTTCTTGCCGTCCAAACTTTCGGCTGATAACAGCATCCCTTCGGACATTTCGCCTTTAAGTTTGCGTGGCTTGAGGTTGACCACAGCCATGACCTTTTTACCTTTCAGCTTTTGGTAATCCGGATAAAATTCACGAATACCGGACAGAATCTGGCGCGTACCTTCATCGCCAGCGTCAAGGGTAAACTTCAACAGCTTGTCAGCGCCCTTGACCGGTTCAACGTTTAGAATTTCTGCCACTCGGATTTCGCTCTTATCGAATTGCTTGAAGTCGATTTCCGGCTTGCGGGTCTTTTCATCGACAGCTGCTTTAGCCGTGCCAGGCGTCATCTTGCTCTTGATATACGCTACTTCTTCTTCAGCATCAAGCCGCGGGAAGATCGGTGTGCCTTGTTCGACAACTTTGGCACCGGCAGGCAAGGCTCCCCACTTCACGACTTTGTGATCTTCGTTTTCGTGATCTAAGCCAAGTTGACCGAAGATTTGAACCGGTGCATGGGTCATCACTGGCTGAATGAGTAAAGCGATCAGGCGCAAACTTTCAGCCAAGTGTGCCATGACCGAATCAAGCTGGTCTTTCTTGGCTGGGTCTTTGGCGAGTTTCCATGGTTCGGTTTCATCAATATACTTATTGGCGCGGGAAACGATCTTCCAGACCTGATCCAACGCGTCTGAGAACCGTAATTCATCCATAAGCTTGTGATATTGCGCTAACGCTGCCTGCGCAACATCACCAAGATCCTGATCAAATGGGGTAACATCCGGCTTGAAGGCAGGTAAAATCCCGTCTTCATACTTGTTAATCATAGCAATTGTCCGATTCAACAAGTTGCCCAGATCGTTTGCCAAATCATAATTAATCCGATCAATGAAATCTTCAGGTGTGAAAATACCATCGTTACCAAATGGAATCGCGCGCATCAAGTAGTAACGTAAAGCATCCAGGCCGTAACGCTCCACAATCATGTCCGGATAAATGGCATTGCCTTTTGACTTGCTCATTTTGCCGTCTTTCATGACCAGCCAGCCATGTGCGTAAATCTTTTTCGGTAATGGCAAATCCAAGGCCATCAAAATAATCGGCCAGTAAATGATGTGGAAGCGAACAATTTCCTTCCCGATTAACTGAACATTAGCCGGCCAGTATTTATCAAATAAGGCATGATCGTTGCTGCCATAGCCCAGCGCGGTAATATAGTTCAACAACGCATCGACCCAGACGTAAACCACGTGTTTAGGATCAGACGGGATCTGAACGCCCCAATTAAAACTGGTGCGGCTCATTGCCAGATCTTCTAGACCAGGCTTGATGAAATTGTTAATCATTTCCGTCTTACGCGATGCCGGCTGCACAAAATCAGGATGCTCATCATAATACTTCAGCAAACGATCCGTGTACTTGCTCATCTTAAAGAAGTAGCTTGGTTCATGAACCAGCTGAACCTCGTGGCCAGATGGAGCCTTGCCGCCAATGACTTTGCCATCTTTATCACGATAAACTTCAGACAGCTGCGACTCGGTAAAGTATTCCTCATCCTCGACTGAATACCAACCAGTGTATTCGCCCAGATAAACATCGCCTTGTTTAATTAGCCGTTCAACGATTTCCTGAACTGCCTCGACATGTTCCTTATCCGTTGTCCGAATAAACTTATCATTCGTGATCTCAAGCATTTTCCACAGTTGCTTGATCTGTGCTGCCATCCCGTCAACATAAGCTTGCGGTGTGACCCCTAGCTTGTCGGCTTTTTGCTCAATCTTGAGGCCATGCTCATCTGTCCCGGTCAGGAAGAAAACATCATAACCCATCAACCGCTTATATCGTGCCAATACATCTGCCGCAATGGTCGTATACGCATTGCCGATATGTAGTTTGCCAGATGGATAATAAATCGGTGTCGTCACATAAAAAGTTGGTTTGCTTGCCATGCAAGTGCCTCCCGTACATTAATTCAGAATGAGTCTAGTATAACAGAGTGTGAGCAGGAACGCTTAGAAATCGAAGTGAGCGCGAACCGGCGTGTTTAGAAGTCGGAGTGTAAGTGGCCTCAAACGTGATGGCCCGGTTTTGGCCATTGCGTTTGAGGTCCTTACACGCAGACTTCTGCGCCGGTGAGCGCGTTATGGTGAGCGTGAACAGGGCCGCTTAGAAACCGGAGTGTAAGTGGCCTCAGGCGTGATGGTCGGGCTTTGACCATTGCGCCTGAGGTCCTTACACGCAGGTTTCTGGCCCTGTGAGCGCGTTATGGGCATAAGCCAGAACTTTAGCAGCCTTAAACGTGATGGCTCGCTCCACCTTTATCCAGCTACTCTTCTCAAGCCAAAATCCATACGCCCCAAGCAGTCAATCATTTGCTGTCAACCATTGATCCAAAACATGAATGAACTCATCATGCTGATCTAGCAGCGCCAAATGCCGACTATTAGCGAACAAATGCCACTTTGCACCGGGAATATGATCCACCACGCTTTTGGCAATCAAAGGCGTGCACAGATCATCCGTTCCGCTCGTCACCAAAACAGGCACATGGATTTTGTGCAACTGGTCAGTCACATCAAAATCACTGATGGTACCATTTTCCGTAAATTCATTTGGCCCTTCCGCAATGAGACTAGCGCGTTTCCCATTCGTGGGTCGGCGTAATGGTTCAGGCGAATTTTCATCTGGATCATCCCAGCAATACTTTTCCATGTAGCGATCATTTGCTGCCAGATACTTCACATTGGTAAAATCACCGGTGCGCTCTGCTTCAGCAATTGCCGCTCGGTCTTCGTAACTAAGATACTTGATTAGCCGATGTTGCTCTTGAACCCACAACTTAATTGATGCCGGTGAGCCATCAATCATGACACTTTTAATGCCTTGCGGGTCAAAGCTAGTCAGATAATACATCTCCAACATCCCGCCCCATGACTGACCGAGCATATGTAACTCATCCAAGTGCAGGAACTTACGCAAAGCAACAAGCTCTTCGGCCCAAGTTTCCTTCACATAAACCCCCGGATCTTCCGGAAGCGATGACTTACCGCAGCCAACCTGATCATACATAATCAACTGCCGACCGGTTTCGGCATAGTCATCCATGAGCTCAAAATAATTATGCGACGAACCCGGGCCACCATGAATCAACAACAACGGCGCTTTATCGGCACTAGGTTCACCGACAATGCGATAGTAGGTTTTATATTCATGAAACGGCATGTATCCTTCTTTAATCTTCACAACCATCCAAACATTCGACCTTTCAAGAAAGTGAGCGCGAGCCGGCGCGGTTAGAAACCGGAGTGTAAGCGGCCTTAAGCGTGATGGCCGGGCTTTGGCCATTGCGCTTAAGGTCCTTACACGCAGGTTTCTGCGCCGGGGAGCGCGTTATGGGCATAAACCAGAACTTTAGCGGCCTTAAGCGTGATGGCCCGCTCTTGGCCATTATGCTTAAGGTGTTCTCACACGCAGGTATCACATTATCGTGAGCCTCAAAAATCGCACCCCCGCAAATTAAAGTACTTACTGCGATTTTACTACGCATCGGGAATGCTGTCAGACATAATCTGAAAATTGCCTTAAAAATCCATAAGAAATCTTGGACTAAGGCCTACCGACTTTCCCCAAAAGGCGATACTGAATAACCGTTCAATCAAGTATACCGAGCATTCTAGCTTTGCTGATTATACTTGAATTGTCCTTTCTAATGATCCGAAAATCTGGGAACAAGCGAGGAATGATGCCCCTATCAAACTAGCATTTTTAAATTGCGCGCAACTGAGGCTTAAGGTAATCTAGTCTAAAAATGGAGAAAATATATGGTGAAGAATCCCCCTCTCAATAAAGCGGTCCTTCTGATCCTATCGATATCCTGGTGTTTGTTCGTTATTGTGTCTAACAATGAATCATACGACGAATACACTGCTAATCTTTTGACAAATATTCCAGATATTGTGGAAGCCTCTTTATTTGAATCATATAGAACTTTTACCAGCTTATTTCTCAGTAATCATGGACCTTTAGAACTTTTAACTAACAGCTTTGAATTAATTATTCTTGGCTTTATTATGAATGGGGTTATGACGAATTTAGAGTTCCTTGGCGTATTCATCATCTCTGGCTCACTTGGGAACCTTTTTGCAGATTTCTTTATTGTTTTTCTGTCTAGAGAATCCGGTCCTTCCTTTTTGGGCACAATGGGAATGTCTGACTTTTCTGTGGGAATGTCGACGGCACTGTGCGGATTGCTATTCTATTCACTGTCCATATCTATCTACTCCGGACTCCACGGGAAAATAAGACAAAGAGATTTCTATATTCTCTCATTTTTTGCTTCAACCACGGTGTTACCCTGGTTATATCCATTCTTGGGGAAAGAGCCGCTTAATATTGCCGACTACGTTCATTTTTTTGGCTCTCTGGTTGGTTTAACATTAGGGATTATATATAGCTACAAAAAGAAATGCTTCCGCTTAAGTAGTATTTATACGTTTAAAAACCATTAAAACGCTAAAACAAATCCAACTGCCGCGGCGCCAACCCGGGAAAATCCAACCCCAGCATATCAATAAACTGCTGAGCATTTGCTGCCGCGTCATGTCCGCCATTGTTATTGAAGATAACCGTCACATTTTTGCTCTTCAAATGCTTCACGATTAAGGCAAACGCCTCTAACTCGGCTTGACTATACCGATAATTAGTTCGTTCCGTTGTCTTAGCACCGCTTTGCCCCCAAGCCTGATTGCGTCCGTGCAACCGTAAAATTGTCAGTTCAGGGTTCGTTGCAATTGGCACCAATGGGACTGAACCGCTCACGGTCTGCGCCTCATCGACCACCACATGAATGTCACCAGCTGCTTTGAGCAAGTCAATCGTTGCGGCACGATACGCCGGTAAGTACCAGCTAGGATGACGAAACTCAATAGCCACTGGTAGATCAGGCAGCCACTGATTCATATTTTGTAAATATCGGACATTTTCCGCCGTTACGCCAAAGTATGGTGGGAACTGGCACAAAACCGCGTGTAATTGATGCGTGGCAGTCAACGGCGCCACCATGTCGTTGAAGCGCGAAAATTCGGCCACCAGGTCTTGCGTTGCGGCGTGTTTCGTCATCAATTTGCTTGCTTTGATGATAAACTGAAAGCCGGCCGGCACCTGCGCCTGCCACCGTCGCACTAGATCAGCGGTTTTCAACCCATAAAACGTGGTATCCAGTTCAATGACCGGAAAATACTGGGCGTAATCAGCAAACGTACTGCGCTTACCATTGGCCGCCAAGCTAGGGTGATCGGCCACGCTGGTTAATCCGACCCTAATCATGGAACTCACCATCCGCAATTCGAAATGCCTGAAGCGTGTCGCCGTTAAAGTAGGAAGCATAATCATGTTTTTCGCCATTCAACGCATATTTCAACAACGGCTGCAGATCCGGCACCAACCCGGGATTATCCGCCAGCAGCCACGTTTTGGAAAAGGTCGCTAAAATACCTTCCCGCGTCGCTCGCGGTCCTAAAAACGGCTCATCGGTTTTCCCGAAAAAGGCGTAAAGCTCACCCCGTAATTGGCCATCAACATGCCAAAAAACGCGCCCAACGCCCGTTAACTCATGAGCAGGGATGATAATGTGGCTTTCCTCCTGTAACTCCCGTGCTGCACAAACAGCAGGTGTTTCATCAGGCAGGAACTTACCACCCAACGTATTCCACATCCCGCGATACGGTGGATTCGTCCGGTTAATTAACAACCAACCACTTGGCGTTTCAACAGTCACCAACGTATATTTTTTAACCATACCCGAAAAACTCCTTATTAAGGCGTAACATTCAAATTAACTCTAGTAAAAAGGCGCCGATTTGATCAGCACCCTCAACGTTGGAGTAAAACGTTAGAGAATACCGGTCACAATTTGGCGTCTTTTTATGCATGACATCAATGCTACTGGATTAATCTTACTTCATCTTTTCCACTGTAGCTTTAATGATGCCCGCGGAATGAACATACTTAGCACGCTCTTCATCGGTAAGCTTCAACTTAGGCGTGTTAACAACACCGAGCTTGCCAATCGTCGCCGGATGACCGATGGCGATACCGAATTCAGGATCATAGTTAGCGCACGGAAAAATCCGCTTGGCATCACTGATGATCGCCTGCGTCATTTCGGTTGCAATGGTGGCAATGCCGTAGCTGGTATAATGTTTGGCCTGATAAATCTTCCAGCCACCAGCCCGCGCCGCATCAGCTAATTGATCATAATCTACTTGCGCATAATCCGTGATTGGCTCGTTGTTAACCCGCACCGTTGACCACGCCGTAAATTGTGACTCGCCATGCTCACCCATGTTATAACCGCGAACATCGGCGACATTCACATTTAGCGATTCAGCAACCGCGCGCCGCATCCGATAAGTATCCAGCGAGGTGCCGGTGCCAATAATCTGAGACTTTGGTAGGTCAAGTAAATATTGCCAATAGCTGGTGACAGCATCACAAGGATTGGTGATATCCAGCAAAACGCCATGGAACCCGGACGCCTTCAACTTTGGTGCCACATCGTCTAACGCTTGTTTTGATGTTTGCGTCTCACCAATCCGATCACCATTTGAAATCGCACCGATATTGCCGACCGCTGAAATCACAACATCCGCATCTTTCAAAGCATCGTAATCATTGACGATAATCTCGGTATAAGTCGGCAATCCACCAAGTGCATCCTTCAAATCATAACTTTCGCCTTCAGCTAAATCAGCCTTTTGGTCAATTAACACTAGACGATCCGCAATCCCCTTGCTAACGAGATTAAATGCTGTTGTCACCCCAACATGTCCAATACCGATAATACCAATGGTTCTTGCCAAGATAAAAACCCCTTTTCACAAAGTTTAGTTTTTCGGGCCATGTAGCAAATGCCGTTCAACCCGCTGATCCGGGATGGCCCACAAGAGTAACATTACCAAGTCCAGTATGATCGTTAACGGTGGCCAAAGCAAAGCCAAAATCATGGCAACAAATGCGATGATGATCGAACCGATTGCTTTCCAGTTATGCTGGCGATTGTATAAAGCAGCCAATTCAGAGTGTGGTCCATTAACTCGCCGCAATGTCTCTACCAACAATAGATAACTAATATTGGCCATTAAAACCACAAAGCCATAGATCAATTCCGGTCCAAACGCATCAACATGCCCTTCGCCAACCCAGCTGGTAGCAAAAGGAAACATTGAAATAGCTAACATAAATAGCGAGTTGGCCCACATTACCCGCCAATCAATGCGCTTAACCAGCTGAAAAAGGTGATGATGATTATTCCAGTACACCATCAACGTTAAAAACGAGACCAGGTAAATACCAAACACGCCGCGAAGTTCCCAAAGCGAAGCCAATGAACCGCTGTGGGGCGGATTTAATTCCAACACCAAAATCGTCAAAATAATGGCAATCACAGCATCGGTAAATGCTTCTAGCCGTCCTTTGTTCACAAGCCATTCCCCTTTTCGTGCACCTTGTAAATGATCAGACGTGCAAATCGGCAAAAATATCGGTGGCATCTCCCAGTACCATGTGGCCACCTTGAGGCAAGGCAATCTGCTCCCGATTAACGGCCACAATCGTCGCATCCGGTTGCGCATAACCGATAAGTCCGGCAAATGGATAAACCACAAAACTGGTGCCAACGACAATCAATAAGTCAGCCGAAGCAATCGCATTAATGGCGGCACTGACCGTATCCGGGTTGATTGGTTCGCCATATAACACAATATCCGGCCGTAAAATACCACCATCTGCTGCGTGCACGTCGCTTTTCAAATAAGTCTGATAATCAAAATGTTGGTGACACTTCTGACAATAAATGCGGTACAGATTACCGTGAAACTCGACCACATGCTTGGCTCCTGCTTGGCGGTCAAGTCCATCAACGTTTTGCGTGACAATGGCGCCCTTTTGATTACTAATCGCCGCCATTTTTTCATGAATTACATTGGGTTTGGCATCAGGGTAATACATGTTGTTCACGACGAATTCATGAAAATCTTCATGATGTGCCTGCAGATTATCAATGGAAAGCGCGTACTCGGGATCAACCTTGTCAGCATACAGGCCACCCTTTGAGCGATAATCCGGAATCCCCGAAGCCGTTGACACCCCTGCTCCGGTCATAAACGTCACATACTTAGCCTGAGTCACTGCCGTCTGTAAATCAAACATTAGCCATCCCTCCGTCGTTATCTCTTCCTATCACCAATATAGCAAGCATCCCAACCAGTATTATTTAATTGCCGTCAATGTTTCCCCTTGACAAGTCGTTTCAAGTCCATGACAGCGCATTCAGCCGTCAAAAATAATTTTGTATTTCTTAACATTCTACGGTCGAAAGGTGTAATATTATTCTATATAAAGATTGATAGAAAGGAGTCTTGATTGTCATGAAATCCTTTCGGTGGTCGCACTTCTTTAGTTATTTGATTATGGCCATTGTTTTAGTTTTCTTTGCCATTGTTCTTTACCAGGTAGTCATGCTTGGTATTCAATCCGTCACTAACGGCTTCTTTATTAATTTCGGTCATCATTAACGGATTGTATAATCCAGTTGGTACTGCGCCAGAACGTCATTCAGCGGTTGTTGATACAGCTGCTGGAAGGCTTCTGGCGTTGTTGCGTTCTCGGACAGCGGCAAGACGAATGCATTTTGGTCATCACTTCGACCCATGGCAACATAAGCAGGCTGCTTAGTCTCCCGATCGCGGTAGCCACTGTGCTTGATTAGGTAAACCTGATCCAAGGTGAGTCGCAATTGCCGTTTGGATAAAACCGGTGACAACGTAGCGAATTCCTGATCGTTTGTGGGTTGATAGCCTAGTTGCTCAATTAAGGCATCAAAGCGGCTAAACAAATGCACGATGGCACGGCGCAACCCAAACGGTGAATCGAGTTTCTGCTCGTTAATCAACTGAAAAAGTTCTTGAGCGTAAGGCAATGCTTGCGGGTAGGCAGCTGCCAAATCAGCGGGCAGCTTGCCATCTAAAAAGCCTAACAGATCAAGTAACGATAAAATTCGGTAGATGACCAATTGATCGTCAGCTTCAGCAGGTACATTTTGCTTGAATCCGGCTAACACTTGCGCCACGACCGCATCCGTGATTAACTCATGTTCGCGTTGCCATGCCACAATCAACATATGCACCGCAGCGTTATACAAAGCAGTGCTGGTGGCGTAAAGCTGATCATCGACTTGAGGATCACCGCTTAGCAAATGAAATTGCAACTGCGGATAGCCTTTCATCTGATACAACAAATGAAGTAATTCGTGACTCAGCGTGTAATCTGCATTCGTTGTATCTGTCACCACTACCTCTAGCGTACCATCTTTTTTCAATCGCTGATGACTCTGGTCGTGAGTCAAGACCCCACTTGCCTCGCCTTGAATGACCACTTCTAACGGATGATCATAGTGTTGTTTAACCTCGTCAAGTAATACCTGAACATTTTCTTGCATGCCAATAATTCTCCTTTTGCCTGCGTGATCGGAATATTGAGCCAATTAAGCAGTCATTTTTCCGGTAACGATTGGCTTTCATGTTTTTGATCCACTATCATTAAGGTAGCGATAAAAAGGAGGAAATTCAAATGAAACTATCCGTACCACTTGTTAACGGCCAGCTTGATGATCGTTATGGCAAACATGCTACCGGTGCTGATGTTAAAAACGGTTACCCGATTACGAGTTTTCCGTTTACGATTGAAGATGCCCCTGCAGGCACCGTCAGTTTTGCCCTTTGGTTCCTCGACTATGATGCCGTTCCGGTTGGCGGTCTGCCGTGGATTCACTGGAACGCAGCCAATATTCCGGCATCGGTCACTAAGATTCCTGCTGGTGCCAGTCATCACGACCTCGTGCCGATGATTGAAGGTAAAAATGCGACGGCCGGTCACTTGGTGGGTAACACGGATCCATTTACTCGGGAAGGCTATGTTGGCCCGCAACCACCTGACAAGGATCACGATTACACGTTGATTGTTTTCGCGTTAGATACTAAGTTACCACTGCAACCGGGTTTCTGGTTAAATGAAGCCCGCCATGCCATGAAAGGTCATATTTTAGCCCAGGCAGAAGTTGACCTCCCATCACGGGTTTAAGTGCGGGGTTGCTAAAAAGTAAGTTACTCAAAAAGCCTGCTGATCAGTTTCAGCAGGCTTTTTGAATTTAGCTCAACTTCGCAACTTTACAGTCCAATCCTTCAACTGCCATCGCCGGTGTTCATCCACAATGCGCCGGCACCGACCGCGGCTAACAGGCCAATGCCGATAATACCGACCAAGGCAAATTTGAAAATTGCAAAACCGCCGAGTGCAAACAGCGCCAGGCTAATAAACGGGTGCCGCAAAATCGCACCGAGAAGTTTAACAACCAAGAACAGGATAATAATGACGGCAACAATAGCGCCAATCGTGATGGCACCTGTTAGCGTGTGTCCGTTTTCGCTCTGTGTACTTGCCAGCATACTTGGTAACATCATGAAACTTCACCTCTCTTAATGGCCAATCCCACGCAGCTGTCCGATTTGACTAAAACATGCTGCGAACCCACTGGACAATGCCACTAAAGAAGCTAACGATGCCGTCCCAGATTTTCTGTAGGAAATTACGATTTTCCTGCGTATTCAAACTGCTATTAAGCTTGTCGAATAAGCCTTTAGCTGAATTTTGAATTGAATCTGCCAGTTTGCCAGCCTGCGCTTTAAAATCGGTATTCTTCAAGGAACCGGCTTTTTGGACATTCACTAGCAAGTTGATGATTAATTGCCGCTGATTGTTATTAATAATCGTAGTCAGATTATTCTGTTTCAGCTGACTGTCAACGATATTGCCAATTTGGTTCTGCGACAGGATTTGCTGCCCATTGTTACTTTGCGAAGCCATTTGCTGTTTGGCTCCGGCAACTGCATTGTTCAGCTGTTTGTCGGTATAACCATCTTTGCCTTTATTAGCCTGCGTGATCGAACTCAGCGTATTGACTTCCTGTTGGGCGGCATTAATTTGTTGGTTATTCAGGTTCTCGCCATTTTGGGCAAACGCTGCATAAACCCCCGCTAACGCACCGGAACCATCGATTTTGACCGCACTGGTGATGTATAAATTAGCATTGCTGACCCCGGCCGTTAATGCGGCGTTTCGGTATTGATCTGCCGTAATCGTGGTAATGTTATTCGTTCCGTTATACGGCACAATGGTGACATTAATACCGCCATTATTTGTCTTTTGTACTAAGGCACTGGACCACACGCCGGAGCTTTCCGTAAACGAGCTGCCAGAGGGATTGAGATACTTCACCAAGGTGGCACCATTGACCGTCAACTGTGTGGCATTGGAGACGCCCGCTGCGTTTTGTAATGTGCTCAGCGTTCCGTTTTTCTGGTCGGTTGTCAGCGAAGACCCTAGCGTTGCAACCGGCTGGGTCCAGGCATCATCAGCACGCACGACTTGTGGTACCGCTGTAATCAATGCCAGCCCAGCCGCAGCTAGTCCCAGCCATTTAATCAGTTTTTTCATAACTCAAAACCGTCCTTTAAGTTGTTACGACTATTATCGCCGATTTGCTGCGGCTCGTCAGCAAATCAGCATTCGGTTTAAGCAATGATTAATTAATGTTCCCGCTGATTCACGGCTCGGGTGTTCAGGTGATCGTAAAGCGCGCCTTCACGTAACCCAAACTGCGAAAAGGTTAAGCGATCAGAGTCGAGGTACCGAATCATCGAAATAACCGGCATGAGTCCGCCGACAATAATGTCAGCCCGATATTTGGACAATCCCGGAATGGCTTCGCGGGCTGCCAGGTCGGAGCTGAGAATTTCTTTAAAAATATTGTTGGCCTGCTGTGTCGGCATGCGGTAACCGTGAATGGCTTCAAAATCGGCTAATTTTTCCTTACGCCGTTCGATCTTCGCCAAGGTCCGATTACTCCCGCCCAACGCAATAATTGGCAGGTTTTGCGCGCGTCGTAACCACCAGACACTATTAAAAGTTTGCTGAATGAAGGTGCTCAGCGCAAAATATTCAGCGGCTGAAATCACATCAGGATTCAAAAACCGCTCAGATAAGTTAACCGACCCGAATGGAATCGATACCAGGTGTTGCAACTTACGATTTTGAACCAGAATCAATTCCGTCGAAGCGCCGCCAGTATCCATAATCAAGGCGTTTTGAATCGGCAACGTATTGATAACACCCAGAAAATCGTATTCTGCCTCACGCGTACCCGGAATGACGCTAATCGTTAAACCGGCTTCGTTTTTGACCCGTTTAAGAAAGTCCTTTTGATTCTTGGCCTCACGAACGGCAGCAGTTGCCACGGCTTTTAGATCAATGTCATCGTACTTATCCAGTTCGGCTTTAAACCCTTGCAGCGCCTTGAGCGTCCGCGCCATGGCGGCAGGTTGCAGAATACGGGAGGAACCCATATCTTCTGACAAGCGCACCATTTCTTTTAGCCGTTTGACGGGCTTAACGACTTCCTGCTCAATTGACCAGATTGTCATTCGTGCAGAGTTGCTACCTAGATCGATGACTGCGAAGTGGTGCGTCATGCATCATCATCCTCCTTTGGTGCTGTCATTGGGATAAATGTGTGGGTTGCGTGTAAGTCCTCAGGTGCCTGATCAATTTCTTCACGTCGTAACGCCTCACCCATAGCAACAGCGTGTTCAATGAAGTAAGCCTGAGCGTTGAGTTTTGTCACACCGCGCAATTGTGCCCGGGTCCAGGTACTGTCTGGCTGTAAAATACGTGTTTTGACGTTATCATGCCACATAATATCGAAAATCTTGATGATCCGTTCCCGAATATCATCCTGCAAAATCGGAAACAGCAATTCAACGCGCCGGCTTAAATTCCGATTCATCAGATCTGCCGAGGACAGATACACATTTTCCTGCCCGTCTGCATAAAAGTAATAGATGCGGCTGTGTTCCAGTAACTGGCCGACAATGGAATGAACGGTAATATTATCCGAAACACCGGGGATTCCGACTTTCAAATTGCAAATGCCGCGAATCAGTAAATGAATTTCGACGCCGGCATGCGAGGCTTCGTAAAGCTTCTCGATCATGGCGGTATCAGACAGTGAGTTCATTTTCATTTGGATCAAAGCTTTGCGTCCGGCCTTAGCTGCCGCGATTTCTTCGTCAACCCGATCCATTAGATAATCACGAATGCCAAGCGGCGCAATGACTAATTTGTGGAAATAAGGCGGCTCGGAAAATCCCGATAGCATATTGAAAATGTTTGACGCATCTTCGCCAATTTCGTTATTGCAGGTGAACAAGCCCATATCAGTATAAAGGCGGGCGGTGACATCGTTGTAATTACCGGTTGCCATATGCATATAGCGCTTAATGCCATCTTCTTCACGCCGCACCACTAACGCGAGCTTGCAATGGGTTTTCAGCCCGACTAACCCGTAAATAACGTGACAGCCGGCATGTTCAAGTTCTTGCGCCCAGTGGACATTATTCTCTTCATCAAATCGTGCTTTTAATTCCACCAGTACAGTCACTTGTTTGCCATTTTCCGCCGCTTTTTTAAGGTAACGGATAATGGGTGATTTGCTCGACACCCGATAAAGCGTCATTTTTACAGCTAAAACTTGCGGATCCTGAGCAGCTTCCCGAATAAAGTCAACAACTGGCTCAAAGCTGTCATACGGATGCTGCATGAAAACATCACGTTCTTTAATCACATCAAAAATCGAAGTGTCTTTAAATGCCGGATCGATATACGGGGTAAATGGCTTAAAGAGTAGTTCCTTATGTCCATGCACCTGCTTAACCAATTTACTGAGAAAGTTCAAATCAATCGGGCCGTGAATTTCGTAAATATCTTCTTCCTTGACGTTCATGGCCTTGGTCAGGCGTTTGCGCAGGTGTTTACCCATCCCTGCTTCAATCTCCAGCCGCATCACTTTACCACGTTGGCGCTTCTTAAGTTGTGACTGAATCTCCTTCATCAAGTCAGAGGCATCTTCTTCGGCCACGTCCATATCCATATCACGCGTCACCCGGAAAGTTGCCGTTTCTTTGATATCAGCGCCTACAAAGAGTTCGCCCACAAACATGCGAATGACCTCTTCCAGCAAAATAAATACGTTATCACCGCCTGGAAGCCGCAAGACCCGCGGGAACACATCGGGAACCTGCACCATCGCAAACGACCGCGACTTATCGTCATCATCGTCCGGCCGCACAAGTCGGATTGCCAAATTCAGGCTGTTGTTACTGAGAAATGGAAATGGCCGGGTTGGATCCACTCCCATTGGTGTCAATACCGGATAAAGCTCATAGTGAAAATAATCCGACACAAAATCCTGTTGCTTTTGGGTTAAGTCTTTGGCATGCAGCAACTGAATATCGACAGCATTCAATTTTGGTATCAACGAGCGTACCAGTGTGTTGTATTGTTTTTCGACCATTTCGTGAGCAGTTTTTGAAATGGCATCAAGCTGTTCCTGAGGCTTCATCCCTGCAGCATCAGGCTTGTCGTAATTAACCGTCACCATCTTTTTCAATGATGCAACGCGAATATTGAAGAATTCATCCAAATTACTTTGGGTGATGCCTAAAAATCGAACCCGTTCGAGTAAGGGATTATTTTTATCCCGGGCTTCTTCCAACACCCGATCGTTAAACGCCAACCAGCTTAGTTCGCGGTTATTAAAATACCGCGGCTTCGAAAAATCAAGCTTTTTCATAACGTGTTTCGTCCTTTCAGCTCAAGTCCTACTCCAAAAACCTCGGAGAAAAATTCACCTTTACGCGCCAAGGTCCAGCGTTCAAGTTCAATATCATCATTGGCCTTCGCCGACAACACCACTTTGTCTGGCTTCAGCGAAACGCGCATTCGTTGAATCTTTTGCTGCCGCGATGCATCTAAACTGTCTGCTACCCGTAAAATGGCTGATAGTTTGGCGACAACTAAGCGATTCTCGGTCGACATGATCGGGAAGTTCTTCAAATCCGACTGGGGGGTTACCGAACTGTGAAAGCGCGTGATGGTAGCGACCATGGTGACGTCCAGTGCATTTAGACCCATAATTTCAGAAGCCTTAATGATGTAATTCGAATGCGCATAGTGTTTGTGCGTTTCAATGTAACTACCAATATCACTAACCGTTGCCGCAACCTCTAGCAGCAACCGTTCATGTTTACCCATCCCATGTAATTTCTTGAGTCGATCAAACAATTGTAAGGCAAATGTGCGGGTTGTCTGCATGTGGTCACAATCAACCCGATAACGTTTGGCCAAATTATTAGCGCTGATGACAATTTCTTCATCCGGATCAAACCCCAGCTTTTTGAAGCCACCAGCATGGGCCGCGTGCACTTCCAAACCATCAATCGCCTTTAAATCCGAAATCCAAATTGATTGACTGTTTAACGTTTCAATCAACCGATAAACCAACAGGACTGTCGGTAAAACCAATGACGTTTGATTTGACGTTAAATCATAAGTATCGGCCAGATATTGGTCGGAGGCTTTTGTCACTTCATCATAAAGCAAATCAAAGCCGGGACGATCAGTTTCAACTTGCCGCTTACCTTCTGGAATCAGGTTTTGAAAAATCGACAAGCTGCTGCCCATTAAAATCACATTGGTATATTCAACCCCTTGTGGCAATAAGCGCATAAAATCCAGTAAGCGACTGTCAATATAATCACGCATAACCTCAACGTAATTGGTTACCGAGCGCTGGACATCACTCATAATTTCATACACCCGCAACGGTCCCAGCGACAGGTTACGTGAAAACCCAAACGTTCCTTGACTAAAAGTCGTCAACTCGACTGAACCGGAACTGATATCAATAAGCACGGTTCCTTTTTGGGTAATCGTTTCAAATTGGGGAAACTTGACCATAATCGCCTGAGTACGGAAAAATGCCTCTTCTGACAAAGACGTGGTTTTAATGAGCCAGCCGGTACGCGTGTATAGCTGATCCCGGACAAACTCGGCATTATCCGCTTCTGCCCAGCTCGTACTGGCATAAACATTAACGGTTGCAACGCCATAGTCTTTAAAAATCTGATCAATGGCGTCAAAGGCCTGCACAATGGTGTCAACGGTTTCCGGTAAAATTTCATGTTCAGCATAAAAATCATCACCAATAGCAACTGGGTATTTACCGCGCTCGATTGCCTTAAGCGTCCGTAGATTCGTGATACTAAAAAGAATCGACTGTGCGCCAATCATCACGAACCCCTGTATATTGTTTGCCATGTCCGCTCCATCCGTTTCTTCTGAATTTTCCAAAGATCATTAATGTTCTAATGCCATGATAGCACGGCTATTATCAGCTGTGAGAATTTTTAGACAAGCCTTATTCAAAGCCGTTTTCTCAAGCAGTTTCAGTTTACCAAAGATCCCATCATTTCTTTTATAAATCATGAGCGATATTTATTTCTTCTCAGATAGCCATCAATCCGCAATCCGTGTTTTGCGCGCATCCGCTGGGATCATCGCCTCAACTATTGGTATTTGCGTAAAAAGATTGTAACGACCCAATCTTTTGCGCAAGCGCCATCATTTTTGTGATAGTCTTAAACCATCATGAAACCTTTCTGAAAGGAAGTCTCACAATTGAAAATGATCAATCTCGGGCGCTCCGGCTTAAACGCTTCTGCCATCGCACTTGGCGTCATGCGCCTACCGAATCTTGATCGTCCGCGCGCAACGGAATTGCTCGATGCTGCTTACGATGTCGGGATTAACTTCTTTGATAACGCCGATATTTACAGTAATGGTAAGGCCGAACAGTTATTCAGTGACGCACTGAAAAAAGCGAGCTTCACCCGCGATCAAATCTTGATTCAAACCAAGGTCGGGATTATCAATGATCGCAAAAGCATGCACCGCTATGACTTTTCCAAAACGCATCTGGTGACGGCTGTCGACCAAAGTCTAAAGCGTCTGGGAACGGATTATGTTGATAGTTTACTGCTACACCGTCCCGATCCGCTCATGGAACCTGAAGAAGTCGCTGAGGCGTTTCTTCAGCTGCAAAATGAAGGCAAGGTGCGTCAGTTCGGCGTTTCCAACTTTAATCCTGCTCAAATCGATTTGTTGCAGCAAGCTGTCCCGCAACGCCTTATCATCAATCAGCTGCAATTTTCGCTTATGCATACTGGCATGATTGATGCCGGCATGCATACCAACATGGCTGATACACGTTCCATCGATCATGATGGTGGCCTTTTGCCGTATAGTCAACAACATCATATGACCATTCAGGCTTGGAGTCCGTTCCAATACGGTTTCTTTGAAGGGGTCTTCATCAATAATGACCAATTTCCTAAGTTAAATGCGCTGCTTCAAAAACTAGCCGATCAATACACCACCAATCCTAATGCCATCGCGGCTGCTTGGCTTTTGCGCGTTCCGGCGAATGTGCAGGTTATTGCCGGCACCACCAAACCGGCGCGTCTGCGGGCGATTGCCGAGGCAGCAGATATCACCTTAAGCCGTCAAGAATGGTATGATCTTTATTTTGCGGCCGGTAACGACCTGCCTTAAGCCTAAATGCCATTTTGATTGGCAGCTATCAGACACCAACTCGTAAATGACCTAAAAATTGACACATTTAATCTTTCTATAAAGGGAGTTTCGCATGAAGAATCGACTCGATGATATTACAGATTTAATGGCACTTGGTCCGACTCCGGATGCCCGTGACATTCAGCGACGTCAAACCGCCCACCGAATTGCAATTGCAGACGCTTGGCAAATTCAACCAGGCGAAAACATCTTGGAAATCGGCTGCGGTCAAGGTGACTTAAGTGCGGTTTTGGCAGATCAAGTGGGTCCCAGCGGGCATGTCACCGGGATCGACATTGCTTCGCGCGATTACGGTGCGCCGCTCACACTCGGACAAGCGTGGGATCATCTGTTAAACGGGCCGTTAGCAAGTCGGCTGACGGTACACTTTGATACCAATCTCGCCGCCAGCCTCGGTCCGGTTGCCAATCAACATTTTGACCGCATTGTGATGGCGCATAGTTTATGGTACTTTGCATCGGCCAATGCGTTTGCCTTGCTTTTGAAAAACCTGCGCACCATTGGCGATTATGTCGATCTTGCCGAATGGTCACTTCACCCCACCGCGCTTAATCAAATTGGTCACTTACAAGCCGCGATGATTCAAGGGTTACTTTATGCGATTGCACCTAGTGATGTTGCCAACATTCGCACTTTAATCACGCCTGATACCTTAGCGCAGATTGCCCATGATAACACATGGTCCTACACTGCTGGCAAGCTAATAGAATGTCCGGATCTAGATGATGCCAAATGGGAAATCGCCACCACTAAGGCTTTATTGACCGAGCTAAAACTTAGTACCGATTTGCGTGATCGCGTAAAGCCGCAGCTGGAGGCCATGCAGCATAATGGTACCGCTAGTTTGCCCACATTTACCGGTCGAATCACGTTCTAATGCATAGGAGGCGTCAGCATGATCGAATTTGTTCCCGCCACCACCGCAGATCTGCCCAAGATTGTTGCCATTTATAATGAGACCATCCCTACGCACCAGGCAACAGCAGATTTGCAACCTCAAACTGTTGACCAAAAAGCTGATTGGTTTGCAGCGCACAATGATCATTTTCCGGCATGGATGATTCAGGTTGATCATCACAATGTCGGCTGGCTAACGCTTTCCGCCTACAGTGACCGGGCAGCGTATGATCAAACCGCGGAAATCAGCTTGTATCTGGACATCACTGCCCGCGGTCACCATATCGGCAGTTCGGCCTTGGCGTTTGTGGATCAAGAAGCACCGGCTCGCGGATTGACAACGATCATCGCAAGAATTTTCGGCCACAACTCGGCCAGTCGGCGTTTATTTAAGAAATTTAACTACGACCACTGGGGCCATCTACCAGCTATTGCCGATCTACCAGAAGGAAAAGCCGATCTGGAAATTTACGGCAAACATTTTAACAGCTGATTGGGACACCTACTAACGAAAAATTTCCTACTAAGGTTAATCGCCAAAAAAATCAGTTCTTCCTGCAGCCCACTGACTTAGGAAGAACTGATTTTTATATTCTATCATGTCACTTTTTCCATAATGGCTACTTCTACGCTTTTTCCCCTGTTTTCGTATCTTCTTGCTGTCTAATCCGCCGCATGGTGCGGATGTAGGAGCTGACCAATACAAGCACGCTGCCAAGCCATGCCAGGGGATTGGCCGCCGATGCCCCGGCAAAGCCAAACGGTACTACAAGGAAAATCGCCGCAAATGCCCGCATACCTAATTCAAAAAATCCGGCCACAGTCGGCACCAGCGTCTGTCCCAATCCTTGAAGCAGGTTCCGGACGGTAAATAGGATGGCTAGCAGCCAATACATGCTGGCATTGTAGTGGAAATACGTTTGGGCCAAAGCGGTAACGGCGGGCTGATTCGGTCCGAGAAACAAATTGACTAACGGTTTACTAAAGACAATGATCAAAGCGCCCAACACCAGCGATAAGCCAACATTGACCAGTAAGGTTTGATACACGCCGCGGCGAATTCGACCGTAAGCCTTGGCACCGAGATTCTGCGCGGCAAACGTTGCCATCGCTACCCCAAACGAAGCTGAAGGTAGTGTCGCGAGCTGATCAATCCGGCCAGCTGCAGTATAGGCAGCAACCGCATTCGTACCAAGCGTGTTTAGCATCACTTGCAAGATAACAGCACCGATTGCAATGATCGACATTTGGAACCCCATTGGCAAGCCGACTTTTAAGTGTTTAACAATATCCTGCCAATCAAAGCGCAAGTCGCTGCGGTTAATGACCAACAACGGAATCCGCATGCGAATATAGATCCAACACAGTAACGCCGCAATCACCTGCGCACTGACAGTTGCATACCCGGCACCCGCCACGCCGGAATGAAAACCCAGAATAAACCAGAAATCCAGCACGATGTTAATAATCGTCGCAATGATCAGGAAAAACAGCGGTGTTCGTGAGTCCCCCAATGCCCGCAACATATTACTCAGCAAGTTAAAACTCATCGAAGCAATAATGCCAAAATAAATCACCCGCACAAAGGCAATCGAGTCATCCATAATATCCGGCGGCGTCTGCATAACGGTTAATAACGGCCGCGTCATGGTCACGGCACCGATTGTCAAAATAACGGAAATTCCTAGCGTGATCCAGACACTCGTCCCGAAACTACGCCGCACCCGCCGATAATCACGTGCTCCATATGCTTGGGCTGTCAAGATTGACAGTCCAGCTGTCGTGCCTTGCGCAAAGCCGATAATCAAAAAGACGATACTCGAAGTTGCACCAACCGCAGCCAAAGCCGCTTTGCCAATCGTACGACCGACAATCAGCGCGTCCATAAAACTATAAAGCTGTTGAAAAAGATTCCCTATTAACAACGGGATCGTAAATAAGATGATCAGTTTCAAGGGTTTGCCAATTGTTAAATTGCGCATCAATCTATCCTCCAAGATTCTTTCATACCTGGTTACGTGATGATGTCAGCGCGTGTGTTGGTTGGGCATCATCGAAACTTATGGGGTTGTGACGTACGGGAGCGGCTTGTAGTTTTGGGCTTTCTGAGCTTTTTTCGCTCAAATGTGCTTCCCGGCGCAGAAGTCTGCGTGTAAGGATCTAAAACGCATAAAGACCGGGCCATCACGCTTTAGGCCACGACGAACCACTTTACGCCCATAACACGCTCCCCGGCGCAGGGATCTGCGTGTAAGGACCTTAGGCGCAATGGCCAAGACCGGGCCCATCACGCCTGAGGCCACGGGATTCTCCTTTACGCCCATAACGCGCTCACAGGGCCAGAAACCTGCGTGTAAGGACCTTAGGCGCAATGGCCAAAGACCGGCCATCACGCCTAAGGCCACTTACACTCCGGTTTCTAAGCGGCCCTGTTCGCGCTCACTAAATTACAATCCCCCCACGATATCACAAAAAGCCAGACAGCTGAATAACTGTCTGGCAATTGAAATATATTTGCAATCAAACGTCGGCACCGCCGCCTCCGGAGCTGCCGCCGCCCCAGCTTGAGCCACCGCCGGAACCGCCGCCAAAGCCGCCGAATCCGCCTCCGCCGCCTCTTCTGCCTGCAGAGAACAAAGCATCTAGGATGAGCCATAGCCAGAAGCCGCCATCGCCATCGCGGCGCCGTCCGCCACGGCCACCGCCGCCGCGACCGCCGAATATGACTGCTACGACCACAACGACAAGAAAGATCACAACAATCTTTCCTAACAAACTGCCACCGCGATTTCGGTCTGCATTTTGGTAGCGATTCATCGTTTCATCCGAGACCGTGTTTTGATCCTTAGGGAATTTATACTTTTTATCAATAACGGTCGCAACGGCATTGAAGACCTTGCGCAAAGCCTGATTCAGTTCGGCTTTATTACCCGATTTAATCCCTTTTAGGTTCGTATTGAGGATTTGTCCCGCCAAAGCGTCTGGCAAGTCACCTTCAAGGCCGTACCCTACTTCGATCCGCAGATTTTGCTTACCTTTATTATCAGCATATAAAATCAACACGCCGTTGTCGGTACCTTTTTTCCCGATCCCCCATTTCTGAAAAAGATCAGGCGCATAATCCGACAATGGATCGCCGTGGGTAGACTTTAGTGCAGCTACCGCAATTTGCGGCTGTTGTTTGGTGCTTTGATAATAACGATTCTTTTGATCAACCAGTTGTTCGGTTTCCTGATCAAGGTAACGATCCTGGTCCAGGTAGTAATGGTCAGTTGGTCGTGCCGGCAGATCCTCGGCCGCTGCTACCGGACGAGCTGCACCGGTAAACAACAACAAGCCCGTCAGCGCGGCTAGTAACCACGCTAAATGCCTGCGCATGGCGCCACCTACTTCCCAGAACTGGAGCTATTGCTTGAAAAATCAACACTCGGGACGGTCTGTGCTGATGGGGTAGCTTTGAAGGTGTCCTTCTTGCCCAGTCCCATCATGCTTGCAAAGATATTCTTCGGGAAAGTAACGACGCTTTGGTTATAATCCCGAACCTGATCAATGTAACGCTTGCGTTCAACCGAGATCCGGTTTTCACTACCTTCAAGCTGCGTCATCAGCGTGTTGACCTGATTACTGCTTTGGAGGTTAGGATAGTTCTCCTTGATCACATTAATCAACGTCCCAACACTCTTATTCAGTTGATCATCGGCTTTAGCCTTGCTGGTTGTTGAGTCAGCGTTAGCGTAAGACTTCCGGGCTTCAGCAATATCGCCGAAAACTTTTTGCTCCTGACCCATCTGGCCTTTAACCGCATTCACCAGATTCGGCACCAGATCAGCACGCCGCTGCATCACATTTTCAACTTGGCTCCACTGGGCTTCAACTGCTTGGTTCTGCTTGGCCAACGAGTTATAGGTACCAATGCCAAAAATCAGGCAGATCGCAACAATGACACCAAGCACAATGCTCGTGACTGCAACTGGACTTAATCGTTTCGTTTTCATCATGGATTCTCCTCTAGTACATGCGCCGTTAATAAGACTGTTAATCGTCGTCTTCAGTTATAAACTTATTAACTCGCATCGTAATCAATTACCACTTCCTTTATATTTTACCATGTTGGTTGCATTCGACATCCGGCTTAAGACGTAATTACCTACTTAAAATAGTTAAAGCCGATCGCATCCCGGACTTCTTGCAGCGTTTGATTCGCGACAACATTAGCTTTCGCCGACCCTTGCTGAAGCATTTCGGCCACTGCGCCCATATCTTCGGCATAGTGGGCCCGCCGCGTCCGAATTGGCTCAAGAACCGCCTCCATCACGTCAATTAAGTAGCGCTTGATCTTCACATCACCTAAGCCGCCATGTTGATATTGCTCCTTCAACTTAGCCACCTGGTCCTTGTCCGGATCAAAAATATCCAAATAAGTGAAGACAACATTGCCTTCCACCTTGCCCGGATCGCTGACATGAATGTGATTTGGATCGGTGTACATCGACATAATCTTCTTTTGAACAGTATCCGCATCATCGGCTAGGTAAATGCCATTGTTCAGGCTCTTGCTCATTTTGGCGTTACCGTCAATCCCTGGCAGTCGTCCCAGACCTTTTGGCGGGAAGTAGCCTTCTGGTTCGACTAAGACATCTTTGTGATAGGTCCGATTGAACGTGCGCACGATTTCACGTGTTTGTTCAAGCATCGGTTCCTGATCATCGCCAACCGGGACCGTGGTGGCTTTAAAAGCGGTAATATCTGCTGCCTGACTCACCGGATAAATAAAGAATCCCGCGGGAACGCTGTCGCCAAACGCTTTTTGCTTAATCTCTGCCTTCACTGTCGGATTGCGTTCCAAGCGATTGACTGTCACTAAATCAAGATAATAAGCGGTCAACTCAAAAAGCGCCGGAATTTGGCTTTGTACCAAAATGGTCGTCTTATCCGGATCAATCCCGACTGCCAGATAATCCAATGCCACTTCCAACAGCGAGTGACGAATCTTCTCCGGATCATTGGCATTATCGGTTAATGCCTGGGTATCGGCAATCATCACAAACGGCTCATATTCGCCTGAGTTCTGGAGCTCAACCCGATTCTTCAAAGAACCAATATAATGCCCAATATGCAACCGTCCCGTTGGCCGATCACCCGTCAAAATCACTTTTTTTGCCATGCGTGTTTCCTCCTTAATTTAAAAAAGCGTCCTATGTCATGACAACATAGGACGCAAGCGCGCGGTACCACCTAACTTGTCCGAATTTCGGACCGCTCTTGGCTTAAGGCGCACCCACCGAACGTAACGCAAACGACCCAATTTCACCTACCCTGGCCATCGACTTCCCAGCGCTGCCGACTCTCTGGCGACCATCTAGATAGGGTACTTATCGTTTGTGTGAATATGGGTTTAGGTTAGCTAAGTTTTTACAAGAAGTCAATGACAACCGAATGCCAGCACGAAAATGAACCTTATTGTCATTATTTCTGACGTTTCTTATTGGCAAGGTATCCGGCAACGATCGCAATCACGATACAAATGATAAGCACTATTTTCATGGCGTTCATCCTCCTCTGGTTAGTGTACCAGACGGGGATTTTTTACGTAAAGAAAACCTTATATCAATATAATAAAATTGGTAATTACGTCTGAAAAAGATAAGTTGCTTATGTCGCAAAGAGAGGTTTACTAACAATAGCATTAACATTATTAAAGTTAATCCGCATCAACCTTGATTAAATCTGATATTACTTTTTTCGAAAAAACCGGTATTGCGGCGATCATCATCACAAGTCCCAAACACAAAACAATGGATGGCGTTGCGGCTAGGTGTGACAACGGTGCACTGGCAATCGCCGCAATCGGATTGGCAACTGAAAAAATCGTGAGAATAGCGCCGATCACCATGCCAATATGTTGGTTCGGTACCGAAAGCTGGACAGTGGAAAAATATAAAATCGAGCCGGTAGCATTACAAATACCATATCCGAGCCAAGCTAATACCACACCAAAAATACCCCTTTGCAACAAACTGAAAAAGCCAATCAATAATATCATGAAGCCTTGCAGAAACAAAAAATACGGGAAGCTTTTTGCAGTAAAAATTTTTGTGTCTGAGTGCTTGGCGTTAACCAGAAATGCTCCCAGAATCGAGCCTACAGTAAACGCAAGATCAACCGCATTATACATATACTTAAACTCGGAAAAAATATCAATTGACAGCTTAGGCATTAGAAGCCAAACTGTCCAGAAACAGAAGTTGGTCACTAAAGCTATCGGGACAATGACAGCAATTAACGTATTAGAACGAATAATTTTGATTCCTTCAAAAAAGTTACTGGTCTGAATTGAAAGTGATGATGATGCCTCATGATTTGCTTCCGGTGCTTGTGTACTGTTCAAACGGCCAATAAGAAAATAGGAGACGCTATAAAGGATCAACGACAGAACCAATCCTGCACCCACACTCCCGAAGAAAATAAAGATCGCAGACAGCCCAGCTGATAGCACCGATGCGAGTTGATTCGTTATGGATACCCACGAATTAGCCGTGACCAAGTCATCCCGGTCATGCACGATAGATGGCACAATGGACTCAGTAAGTGGACTGTACACAATGTTAAGTACCGAGTTGATCACAACCGTCATCATCACCCCAAGAATTGGATTATTCATCAGTAAATAAATGACAAGCCCAAAGCTAGTATTTAGAATTCGAATGAGCACAACTATCTTCAGTAATGCAATTCTGTTCATTCGGTCTGAAAAATAGCCCCCAATAAATGTAAACAAAGTCGCGAGCATCGAGATGAGTCCCAGAAGTGAAATGTAGTTCTGGTTATGAGTCACATCATAAATGTACCAATAAGCAAACAAAACTAAGGCGCCATTCGTTAAAGTGTCAAAGAAATCGCTAAAAATAATCTGCTTGAAGCGCTTCATATCATTCTCCTTAAATGAATAGGGATATTCCTCGGATAACGGAATGGTTAGATCTTTTCAAAATTCTTACCACAAAATGCGTCATTTAGTGAAAAACTTCAGATTGTAAATTTAGACTAAATGCTTTAATCGGGTAACTATTTTTGTATCTCATTCTTGCTATTATCCTGTGGGCTTCTAGAGAGAGTTAACCAGCAACGATCCTCTCCAGCAGGCAAAATAAGTGAAACTGTGCTGATAAGAATGAAGCGGTTCTGTCGCCAACAGAAAAGCAGCCCTATGATCATGTGCGGAGTCCCATCTATACTCATCATCATTGACCTTATTCCAGAGACCCATCTTAAGATTGTTCGGTCTAACTGCTACTGATTGCTGGTGCCTATTTTAATTATTAAGAGCATTTTCGCTTTTTTAATCTTTCTATAATGATTCTGCAACAATTGCCGAACCTTTACAAGTAGATTATCTCACCGTTATTAGTAGCCAAGCGTTAGAATGGATCACAGCAAGAATAAAAGTTAGTTTCAAGACTTATATATAGCTAAGACTGGATCCCGCCAAACGCACATCACCTTCTTTCGCTACATTACTTCTCTCATCACGCTCCAAGCCCGGTCGCTATGCTGTTTCCACGGCTGAGCCCCATCTGGCCTACGATTGCTCCGCTTTGGCACTGGAATCGTTAAAGCTCATTTATACTAAAATGAAGGAAGCCAAAAAGCGTACTATTTCTTGAAAAAACGAAATAGTACACTTCTATTTTGAAGCAATGAATGACGTCCCGGCCTTGAGCACCCAAAAAAGGATAGACCTAGCAAACTTGATTGCTAAATCTATCCTTTTTGTTTAACATTCGAATCCCTCAAGCCTACCTCTGTGCATTAAAACAAATACTGCAAATCACTCTGTGCACTCGGATAAGCATAGATCCGGTTGAGATCACTAGGTTCCTGCCCGGCATCAATCGCAGCGGCAAAGGTGTTGATGAGGTCTTCCGCCAGACTCGCGAGGACAACGGCGCCTGCAAGTTTGCCGGTGCTTTTATCGACAATCGTCCATA